>Ga0114962_10000511_pt1 | contig 34613 bp, 28 predicted proteins | sample C_130820_MF_Meta_FD_87017 | JGI IMG/M metagenome (GOLD analysis project Ga0114962, IMG submission 87017) | Freshwater microbial communities from Lake Croche, Canada to study carbon cycling - C_130820_MF_MetaG | ecosystem: Environmental > Aquatic > Freshwater > Lake | place: Lake Croche, Canada...
TGATAAAACTCCGATTTCCTACGTATTGAATAGTCAATTGGTAAAAGAAAACGGACAAATTGTAGAACGTCCTTGGAAAGTTGGAGGATTGTACTCTGGAGCCATTTCCAAAATCGTCTATTGGTTGGAAAAAGCTGTTACCGTAGCTGAGAACGATCAACAAAAATTATCCTTATCCAAATTGATTCAATATTACAATACTGGAGATCTTAAAATCTGGGACGAATACAACATTGCTTGGGTGGCAGACAAAACTTCTCAAGTGGACGTAGTTAACGGATTTATTGAAGTTTATGGCGATGCGATGGGTAAAAGAGGAAGCTATGAGTCCTGCGTGAGCTTTAAAGATATGGAAGCATCCAAAAAAATCGAAGCCATCGGCGGACAAGCTCAATGGTTTGAAGATCACAGTCCAATTGCTCCAGAACACAAAAAGAAAAGTGTTAAAGGAATCACAGCAAAATCTATTACAGTGGTAGTTGAATCGGGTGATGCTGCCCCTTCTACTCCGGTAGGAATCAACCTCCCAAATGCGAATTGGATTAGACAAGAATACGGTTCAAAATCAGTTTCTTTAGGAAATATAGTTGAAGCTTATAATGTAGTCGGTGCAAAAAGTCCTTCTACTCAAGAGTTTGCCTATGACAAATCGGTTTTAGAAAGATTAAAAAAATACGGAGCCTTAGCAGGTGAACTTCACACAGATATGCATGAGGTAATCGGGCATGCATCAGGACAAATTAATCCAGGAATATCCACCCCAGATGTAACCTTAAAAAATTATGCCAATACATTAGAGGAGGCAAGAGCTGATCTTGTTGCTCTTTACTATATAATGGATTCCAAATTAGTAACAATGGGTGTAATGCCGTCATTAGAAGTTGGGATGGCAGAATATGATTCCTACCTAATGAATGGATTAATGACTCAATTAAATAGAATTGAATTTGGAGCTAATTTAGAAGAGGCTCATATGAGGAACCGTCAATTAAATTCCTCTTGGGCGTTTGAAAGAGGCGTAAAAGTAGGAGCCGTAGAAAAAGTGGTAAGACAAGGAAAAACCTATATCCACATCAAAGATTATGTTAAAATGAGAGAAATCTTTGGACAACTTTTAAAAGAAATCCAAAGAATTAAATCAGAAGGTGATTATGCCGCTGCAACTGCTTTAGTTGAAGGATATGGCGTTAAAGTGGATGTTGCTTTACACAAAGAAGTTAAAGAAAGATTCAGCCAATTGAATGTTGCACCATACAAAGGGTTTATCCAACCAAGACTTGTGCCAATCATGAAAGGTGATGCCTTAGAAGATGTTAAAGTGGAATATCCTACTAATTTCCTTAATCAAATGTTGGAGTACGGAGACAAATACAGTTTGCTTCCTGTAACCAACTAATCGAATAAAATCAATTTAGAAAGGGAAGTATTTGATAAGGATGCTTCCCTTTTTTTGTTTCTAATTTAGTTATAAGATAATTACAAATAATAAAATATATTTTCTAATAAATATTAAAATACATTCAAAAAAGTAATTATTAAACAAAAACGCCCCGTCCTTTATCAAAAGAACAGGGCGCTTATATAGTTTATCTATTTAACTTTCTTTACTTTTTTCCAGGCTTTTTAGCACCCGCTTTTTGTTGAGCCGCTTGATTGGCTTTTGCTTTATAGTAATTTAAAAATTGTTTTGCTTTTGCATTAGATGGATCAATTTCTAATAATTTTTTAGCGTTATCCTCACATTTAGCTTGGTCTTTTTCTTGATAATAATAAAAAGCTAAATATTCATAGCATTCCATTATTTCTGATTTATATTTGGTTAAATCATTATTTGATTTAGTCAAAAACTCCTCATAATATGGTTTTGATATTCCTTTTTTGGAATCTAAATCCTTACTGGATGCAGTTCTACCTCTCCAAATAATAGCAGTGATGGTAGTAGGAGAGTTATCAATTACAAACTTGAAGGATATATCAGCATCATCATATTGTTTTGCGTTGTATTGAGCTTTCCCTAATAAATAAGTATCCCCTATTTTGGTTTTTGTATTTCTGATTTTTGCTTTGTAATAATTTACAGCATCATCATATCTTTTTAATTTGGTTGATTTTTCAGCCAAAGGGCCATAATAATCATTACGAGTAGTATCTAATTCTAATGCTTTTTTATAATTGATTAGAGCTAAGGAATCATTTCCTGTTTTATCATAGCTTTTAGCTAAATATTCATAATCGGTATTGATAAATTTTCCGTCTTTAGAAGTATTGAAAAACTCCTCTAAGGAAGCTTTAGACTCCGTGTATTTTCCTTGCTCAAATTGACTGTATCCTAACAATCTTAATAATCCAGGATTTGTTTTGTCAATTTTACGAATGGTCTCAATTTCTGCAGCGACACCAGAAAAATCCTTTTTCAAGAATAAAAAGGAAGCATATCTGATTCTTGCTGTGACGTCATTCCCTACTAAATCAATGTATTTTTTATATTTAGCTGATGCTTCGTCATAATTATTTTGTTTATATGCAATATCTCCTAATTCAGAGTATGATGCTGCAAACATTGGGTCTAAAAGGATAGATTTTTCAAAATTTGTTTTTGCTACATCAAAACTTCTTGCCCTCATATATAACCTACCTGTGATGTAGTTAAAATAAGCCGATTTTGGATCTAATTCCATTGCTTTATCATACATGGATGCTGCCGCTCCTCCGTCTCCTTTTTCTAATAATGCTTGACCATTAACAAGATAGAATTCGGGATTCTTGCTATCTATTTGTTTTGCTTTATTGATGTATTCAATCGCCCAATCCGCATTTTTGTTTGTTTGACGCACAGCAGCTTTTGCTGCTTCTGCAAAGACTTTTGCATTTTTCCCTTGACTCAAAGTGACTGCTTTGTCCAAATTGGCTTTTGCATCTGATAAGTTTTTTTTCTCAAACTGAACTCTAGCTAACCCTATATAGCAAAAAGGATCCCCACTGACGTTCTTAATTCCTTCATTAAAAAAGTAATTGGCAGAATCTGTTTGTTCTGATTGCAAATAAGCGATTCCTAATTGATAGTATGCCATTGCATCTTTAGAATTCTTTTTAACAAGGTTAATAAAAATGTCCTTTGCTGTGGCGTCACGTCCTCTTTCTAATTCCTTGATTCCGTCATTTAACCCAGTTTGTCCAAAGGTTATATTCGCTGATAGACATATCAGGATTCCTAAAGATAAATTTTTGAGTTTTGAAAATTGGTTCTTAAACATATTATGAATGGTTCTATTATTACTTTTTAAATTCTACGATTCTTACTTGAGCCTTGGTAGGTATCAAACCAGCGCTAGCTACTATTTTTTGACCAATCGGTCCAGCAAAAAAACTTGCAAATCCACTTCCTAACCCTGCACGTCCTTCTCTATTGTGCATATAAACTGTTCGGATAAAAGGATATCCTTTCATCGCAATATAGGCTTGGTATGGTTTATACGGAGACCCTTTACCAATCATGGTATCGGCAGGATAAATGGCTAAAGTCTTAATTTCAGATCTGAACTTCTGAACCTTAGCGTCCGCAATGTTGCTTATCCAATTAACTCCTATCACCCCGATGGCGTTTTTATGAGCCTTAACGTATTCTATCACCTTAGTGTTACCATTTGTGGTATCCCCTGATTTATTCAATGCCATAAAAGTGGAAGGGGCTTCTTTTCCGTTTTTAATGAAAATATCATAAAAATACCTAATGGACGAACTTCCGTTTTCACTAAATACAACTTCTAAATCTTTGTTTTTTGTTATTAACCCTGCATCTGACCAAGTTTTAGCTTTACCTGATAGAATCGCGGCCACTGATTTCCAATCGAGTACTGTATCCAGGATTTCTTTATTTCCTATGAGCGCCAAGGCATCTTTTGCCATTGTTCCTAACTTTGGCGTAATTTCAATTTTCTTAAAATAGGCTACTTCTCTGGATTCAATAACCGAGTGGATAGGATTGCTTGTACGGAATCCGCTAAAAACAGATTATGTATTTTGGTTTCATTTCCATAAATGAATTTGACATGTGCTTTGGTATATTGTTGACTAAATACCTGAAGTACATCATCTGCAACGGGTTTAAGGGATTCATCTATCCCGATACTCACCTCACCAGAAACTGGAGTGGACAATTCTTTTCCTGATTTGTCTTTGGACGGAGGGCCAGCACATCCGTTTAGAATAATTATGCTAATTGCTAAATAAAGGAGCTTTTTCATGAATTGATGTCTTGTTCAAACGTATTTTTTTTAAATTGATAAGCTTTATAAAACTTCAATACCCCATATAGTCCCAATAGTATGCCAAAGATTAGTGGAGTATTCTTATTCATTCCTTTGGTATAAATGTCCTTATTCAAAATCAAGTAGAGGGAGCATAGTGTAAAAATGACTCCAACTGCCATTTGATAGAAAAAGGATAGATTTCCGGGCTTTTGAAACCATTTAAGAGGATTATCCAAGATAAAATAAGTTGCTAAAATTTTCTGCAAAATTCCGTTAAGTTTGTCAATTATAGTTACTTAATCTGAAAGTTTATTGGCATTTTTACAAAATATCCAACATTTTGACCGTGATACTTGGCAGGTTTCCACTTTTTCATCCCTTTAATAGCATTAATGGCTTCTGTACCAAAAATTCCTTGGATATCCTTTAAAACAGAAATATCCTTAATATTACCATTTTTATCTACTAAAAACTGAACATATACAATACCTGAAATTCCCATATCAATGGCCATTCTTGGAAAATGTAAATTGCTTTGTAAGTATTGTCTTAATGCCAAATCTCCACCTTCATATTCAGGAAGTTCATCTACAAAGTCAATCGCCTTGGTATTGTTGCTTTCTATTTCAGCACTTCCTCTTCCAGCAAGGTCAGAACCAGTTTGACTCCCTATACTTGCGTTCTCAGCACCAGCTTCAGCACCTTTACCTGAAATTGAAGGGTCTTCAATAGGATTTGAAGGATGAGTTTCCTCTATTTGAGTTATGGAATGATTTGCATCCACCACTCTAGGAGGAACAAGGTCATTAGATGCAGATGCCAAAGGATGAGAACTTGACTTTGAAGCGGCCTTACTATTAAAGTTTTTAGGCAATACAACCTGTTTAAGTTCAAATATTGTTTTATCTGTAAATACTGGATGAGTAGGACTTAAAACGTATGAATTATTAAATCCTAGATGATTTGTCCCTAAATAGTATAATCCTCCTATAAGGAATAATACAATTATAAAGGATTTCATTAATCTGGACTCATAAGTAGAACGCATATTATACGCTCCATAAGCTTGATGACGATTTTCAAACACAATCTCATCAACTCTGTGAGATTCATCTAAATGGAATAATTGAAGTTGGATAGACATAATAAATTTCTCTTTTATTTAAATAATGTAAAAGAGGCTAAGATATTATTTTGGTCTTTTTGATATATTACCGATTGATTTAGTTCTTAAACTATTAATAATCAATAATTTAAACTATCTTCAAAGCTTAGACAAGGTGATAAAAGACGATAATTAAAGTTAATGGTGGATAGGTGAATGATGGATGAAGAATTGTGAATTTGATTCGAGAAATGGGTTAAAACCCATTTCTATTGATACCTTTCCGTCCAAAAATTAATTATTTTGAATAGAAATGGGCTTCAGCCCATTTAAAAAATAAATTACCTCCAATCCTACCGCCCCTCCAAATAATCGGTCAGATACAAATACCTTTCTGTTAATTTACCATTATTGGTGATTTGCGCCCTTTCAAAAATATCGGCATGAGGATTATCAATATAATTAGGAATAATGTGTTCCATTAATATTTTACCAAAATCCTTACTGGCGTCTCTAGGAAGCTCATTAGGGAGGTTACTCACTGCCATGACGTCGATTACCCCTCTTTGATAGGGTTTAGTTTCTATCCTGTTATATCTATCGACTCCATAAACAGGATTATCAATGGTACTATCTCTAAAAGTGATTGGGCAAGAACCATCAATATCACAGCTTACGTCAGAAATGGTCTCAATTCTGAAAGATTTTTCTGCAATATCCTCTAAACTAAACAATTTTGGTGCTTTATTATCCCAGAACATACAATTGATTAAAACATCTGTTTCACTTAAAAACGGTTTAAAATTGCTTTGATACTGTTCTGGATGGGCATAAAAGTGATGCGAATCAAATGTTGAGTACTCGGGATGAAAATATAAATCCTCTGAATGCAGATTGACAAAAACGGGTTCATCAAATTCCATTTCTAAAAAATCATATTTATTGACCTCCAATATCCCTGCGGAAGCCATAATTTCCCTTGCTCCGTGCGCTACACGCCCTCCTCCTGTGATGACAAACTTTTTATTCGGGAAATCAATGGCATCATATTGATCATCCAATTCCTGAAGATTTAAGCAATCAATTGCTTTTTTAAGGTGAAACATTTTAGTCCTTTTTCCCAACATCAACAAGGCATAATGTGCCCCAACTACCCCAGCCCATTTTCCAAAGCCGATTAATCGGATATGATTGGAATCTGTAATGGCTTCATAGTCTATTAATTTAATGTTTTTATCTAAGATGGCCTGTAATAATTGCCTATTGTAAGGCTGCTCCTTGATGGTATGGCTAAAAAAACAATAGGTTTTATTGGGAATCAAAGCGTGGATAGCAACTTCCTTAATGCCAAAAAGCAAGTCACAACTGGACACATCATCTACCACTTCAATACCAAATTTCCTATAGTCCTCGTCAGGGAAACACCTGAATGGACTACTTTCCACCTTTATATCCAATCCAGGGAACTTCTCCTTCAAATCAGCACATTGTTTTGGGATTAAAGGAGTGCGGTTGTCCGGAATTGTTTTAGACTCTTTTATGAGTCCTATGGATAGATGCTTCATGGGAATTTTAAGATTTAATATAAAACTACACAAATCTAAAGAGGTTATTCACCTTATTAGGAATGGATTACTTAATCTTTGTAAAAAATTGATCAATTGGATATAAAAGCAGAAAATTGGAAGGACTATGAACTCCTAGATTGCGGTGGATTTGAAAAATTAGAACGTTTTGGACAGTTTGTTTTAAGACGTCCTGAACCTCAAGCACTTTGGGATAAAATCTATCCAGAATCTAAATGGATTGAATTAGCGGATGCCACTTATCAAGCTAAAACTTCCAATTCTGGTGAATGGACAACTAAAAGTAGAATCCCGGCAGATTGGATGATTGAATATCCTTTACAAAATGCTCTTTTAAAATTTAAACTGAAATTTACCGCATTTAAACACGTTGGGATTTTCCCAGAGCAAGCAGCCAATTGGGAATATATTTATAAAACCATAAAAAGCTTCCCGATTAAAAATCCAAAAGTGCTCAATTTATTTGCTTACACCGGCGGAGCGAGTTTAGCCGCTAAAGCGGCAGGAGCTGATGTTATCCATTTGGACAGCATCAAACAAGTAGTTAATTGGGCAAATGATAATATGACGTTATCCAAGCTTCAAAATATCAGATGGTTGGTAGAGGATGCGCTTATTTTTACCCAAAGAGAAGTAAAAAGAGGAAATAAATATAATTTTATCATCATGGACCCTCCGTCTTATGGACTAGGCCCTAATGGTGAACGTTGGAAGCTAGAAGACAACATCAATCAATTGATATTAAACGCATTTAAAATGCTTGATCATCAAAATTTTGGATTCATTTTAAATACGTATTCCTTAAATCTATCTCCAATGATTTTAAAGAATTTTTTAACTTTTTTACCATTTGATTCCAGTTCAGAATATGGGGAATTATATACTTCTGCTGCCTCAGGGATTGACTTACCATTAGGAAGCTTTTTAAGATTTAATTCTAATATTAAATAAATACAATAGTTGAATTTTTAGTAATAACTTTATTATTCAATAAATTAATTTATTTAAATTTTAAACTTTATAAAATTTCCATTTAGAGCTTTCGGGAAATGAAAAACGAAGACTTCTTCAATGCCGTCTTCCACACCCCTCTAAAATCTTCTTACCTCTCTAAATCTATCAAGGAAGAAAAAAAATCAGCAACACAGATAATTGATTTTCAATTTATTAGATGTAAATATCGTCTCCTCAAACAACATTTTTAAAACTTTTTCAAAATCTTACTAACGTTTTTAGAATTAGATTCGTCTATTGAGGACGGCGTGGTATGTATAACTTATAGAGGTTTTTAGACTCTACTTTCTAGAAACCTCTATCGGTGACAATAATGCCCTGTCCGTGGAAGTAGAAAAGAATGAAATTTAAAGAACCAAAAACAGTTCAGGAGCTGGCTAATATTTTAGGATGTACCTTTAAAGGTGACCCAAATCACTTAGTACTAGGACTTAACGAAATTCATAGTGTAGCAGAAGGTGATTTAACCTTCACAGATATAGAAAAGTACTATAACCGCTCACTTAATAGCTTAGCAACCACCATTTTAATCAATAAGGATATAGAAGCGCCAGAAGGTAAAGCATTACTGATCAGCGATAATCCATTTAGTGATTACAATAAATTAATCAAAGCCTTTTTGGATCCTGAACCGCCTGCTAGTCAATGGAATGAGCAGTATAGAATCTATACTGGGTATGATGTAGAAATTGGGGAAGGAACAGTCATTTATCCAGGTGTTGTCATAGGAAATCACGTCAGAATCGGTAAAAATTGTACCATTTTCCCTGGAACGGTCATTTATGATCAAAGTTATATTGGGAATGAGGTCATTATCCAAGCAAATGTTGTCATTGGAGGACACGGTTTCTACTTCAAAAATAGAAAAACGCATTGGGAAAAACTCTTGAGCTGCGGAAGAACGATCATTGAAGACGATGTAGAAATCGGAGCTTGTTGCACCATAGACAAAGGAATAAGTGATGCTACTATCCTTAAAAAAGGATGTAAACTAGATAACCATATCCACGTAGGACATTGTGCTGTAATTGGAGAACGAGTGTTAATCGCAGCACAAGCAGGAATCGGTGGTACAACTACCATAGAAGAGGATGTAATCATCTGGGGTCAAGTAGGAATCACTAAGGATGTAGTAATTGGTAAAGGCGCAATGATTTTAGCTCAATCAGGCGTATCCAAATCATTAGAAGGCGGAAAAGTTTACTTTGGTTATCCGGCAGATGAAAACAGAAAAACCCTTAAAGAAATGGCAAACATCAGAAAAATTGATAGTATCCTGCAAAGGTTAAATCAATTAGAGCATAAGGATGAGCCATTCTTGGATTAAATACATTGTTTTTAGTTTATTGTTCCTCTCTTTTGCGTGTCATCATACAAAAAAAGGAATTAAATCAGAAACTAATAACAATAACAATACTGAAAATAGAATCCTAATAGAATATTACAGAGGACCTTGTTATGGCCAATGTCCAATATATCTTTTTAGACTTTACTCAAATGGTAATGCGGAATTCTATGGTCGGAACTTTGTTACCATGACTGGCAAATGGGAGAGAAAATATCCTAAGGAGACAGTAGATTTAGCTGACAATTTCTTAAAATCAAATATCTACTCCTTCAATGATTATTATGAAAGGGAAGTCTCTGACGCCTCTGAGGTGGACTTAGCCTATCAAGATATTAATCATAAAGTAAAATCAGTAAGGGATAAGTTTTCTGCTCCTAAGTCCTTTAATAAATTGTCTAATTTTGTAGATAGTATTGCTTTAAAAACCGGAAATTGGATTCAAACAAATACGGTTATTAATGACAAAGAGGCTGATTTTAAAATTATCCCAATATTTAAGGACACCATAAATCAATTACACTAATTAAATTAAAAATGAATACCCCAGAACTAGATATATTGGTCATTTGCGCTCACCCTGACGATGCTGAATTAGGCTGCGGAGGCACTCTTATTAAGCATGCCAAAATGGGACATAAAGTAGGGATTATTGACATGACGATGGGGGAAATGGGTACTAGAGGTACGCCAGAGTTAAGAATTAAAGAATCCTTGGATGCCGCAAAAATCCTAGGATTAACCATCAGAGAAAACTTAAAACTTCCAGATACCAAACTTAAGGTCACAGAAGAATTTCAATTAAAAATAATTGAAAAAATAAGGAAATACCGTCCAAAAATAATCATTACTAATGCTCCAAATGACCGCCATCCAGATCATGGAAACGGTGCAGAATTGGTTATTTCTTCCGCTTGGTTATCAGGATTAACTAAATTAGAAACCATAGGAGAAGACGGACTTCCTCAAAAAGCGTTTAGAACAGAAAAGGTTTATCAGTTTATTCAATACAAATTATTTGAACCCGATTTTGTGGTGGATGTATCCAAATATACTCAACAAAAAATGGATGCCATTATGTGCTATAAATCGCAATTTTATGATCCAAACAGCACCGAGCCGGAAACTTTAATCGCCTCTCCTGCTTTTTTAGAATCCAATAAAGCAAGGAATTATATGATGGGCAATTTTGCTATGATTGAAGAAGGTGAAGGATTTTTATCCAAATTCACTCCAGCGGTTGATCATTTATTTAATTTGATTTAATTCATTATGATAAGAAAAATTTATTTATTAAGTCTCTTAATATCCGTTTTGACATTTTTTTATGGATGTTCAAAATCAACTGATACTACAGACAATTCTACTGCCACCACCACTTCATCAACGGCTCTAAAAAGATATATTAGTGCTATATATATAAATCAAATCGATACAGTGGATTCCAATAATAAAAAATGGGATATTTTAGATGATACCGAACCTGATTTAGTATTCGATTTTTATAGCGCAAATCAATCTAGTTTATTTAGAACAGCAATAAAATATAATAGAGACCAATCTTCATTCCCAGTGGTATTTGCACCTACAAGCTCAAAATCATGGACCACCGGCAGCGGATTGGTCAATGTTTCACTTTCTGAAAATTCTTCAAATGGGGATAGGACAATGTCCACTTGGTCTATTATAAATGTTTTAAAAGCAACTTCAAGTCCTATTAAACTAAATCTAAACGACCAAGGAAGCAATAAATATCAGGTGGATGTTTATTGGGCAGATAGGTAATTTTAGGTTATAAATTTGTTAAATGAGAATTACCTTATTTAACCTCCTATTTTTACTTTTTATAGTTTCTTGTTCCAAATCGACTGATTCGACTTCAAATAATGGAACTAGTACTAGCAACACTTCCACAACTGGAGCTACTTTATGTACACAACCGATTCCAAAAAGCAAGTTGTTGTCAGTTACAGTTTTTCCAGCAAATCATCCTCTTAATGCGGACGTCAGTGCCTATCCTGTTGATATTAATTCAAGTAACATAATCAGTGCAATTGGTGCAATTGGATTGCATCCGGATTTTGGAAGTGGTCTTTATAATGGTGCGCCAATCGGAATACCATTTTCCTTAGTGTGCGGAATCCAAACCAAGGTTTCCATTACCTATAGAGCAAATAGTTATGACGGAAATTATAGTTCTGAAAGTGATGCAGGTCCTATGCCCATTCCTTTAGATGCAGCTATTGAAGGAAATGGAAATGGAGATTCCCATGTGCTAACCGCTGATGTAGAAAACGGAAAATTGTACGAGTTATATAATGCCAGCAAAACAGCAACAGGATGGGAGGCGTCATGTGGATGTATTTTTGACCTAAACTCTGTTACTTACAGAACAGAAGGATGGACTTCTGCAGATGCAGCAGGTTTACCAATTTTGCCTTGTTTAACCAAATATGATGAGGTATCGTCTGGGAATATTCACCATGCCATTAGATTCACCTTGAGCAAATCAAAAGTATATAAAGGCTATGTTATCCCTGCTAACCACAAAGTAAATGGAACTGGAGCTTTAAATAGTTCGCTCCCAATGGGTGCGAGACTTAGACTAAAATCTTCTTTTGATATTTCAACTTATTCTGCAAATAATCAAGTAATTTTAAAAGCAATGAAAAATTACGGGATTATTTTAGCGGATATAGGCTCTGATATGTTCATTTCTGGAGCCCCAGATTCCAGATGGGATAATAATGACCTAAATCAACTTAAAAAAATCAAATCAACTGATTTTGAGGTTTTACAAATAGGAAGTATTAAATAGTTTTGTCAATACTTTTTCTTATTTTTGACAAAATTTATTAACTATGAAAAAACACCCAATGAAAACCCAGAATTAAAGGAACAATTGTTGGCTACTGCAATTTTGTTTGTGCATATGTATCCAATTCTAACTTCAGAGATGGGATTTAATCTGATGTTAAATAACTTTACTATTTAACAATTTTAAAACCGAATTTAGGCATTCCGTAATGTTTAGCCAGTCGTATCCATAAAGGAAGCAATGCTTCCAATGCCCTACTATTGGTAATATCACCTAAAATGATAATATCATTCCACCCAAAGGATTTTAGCAATTCCTCTACCTCTTTCGTGGCAGATTCATCATTTCCACAAATAAACATAGTCGGTTGACTTTCTAATTGATTTGGGTCGGTCATAATACTGACGTTGACAGTATTTAAGGTTTTGATTACCTTACAATCTGGAGCTATTTTTTGAATTTCCTCTCCTAAGGAAGTCTTATTTTGAAATTCTGGAATTAAGTGAGGTGGGAATCCTTTGCTAAAGTCTAAGGGATTTGAAATATCAATTAATATTTTATTGGACAAATTCTCTATTCCGGCCATTTTTACCACATCTAAAGTAACTTCTCCTTTTGTAGCAATAAACAATAAATCTCCAAATTGAGCAGTTTGCTCAAATGTACCTATATGTGCCAAATCAGATTGACCTTTTTTCCATTCTGCTGACTTCTCATTATTTTCTGTCCTAGAACCAATCATGACTGAATGACCTAATTCTATGAATTTTGATCCTAATCCCAGACCAACCATTCCTGAACCCAATATCCCGATTTTTTTACTGGTCATTTTATTTATATCAATTATTTTTTAGTCAAAAAAAAATCCCGCTTAAAGCGGGATTTTAAAAATATATTTTTATTATGCTAAAACTTGTTTGACCAAGTCAGCAGCTTCTTCTAATTTCACTGCGGAAAATACTTTTAATCCGCTCTCATCAATTATTTTTTTAGCTTCTACAGCATTGGTTCCTTGAAGTCTTACAATAATAGGAATGTTTACGTTTCCTAAGTTTTTATAAGCCTCTACAACACCGTTTGCTACTCTGTCACATCTAACGATTCCACCAAAAATATTAATTAATATAGCTTTAACGTTTGGATTTTTAAGGATGATTTTAAATCCTGCTTCTACTGTCGTTGCATTTGCAGTTCCTCCTACGTCAAGGAAGTTAGCCGGCTCTCCACCTGCCAATTTAATCATATCCATAGTTGCCATTGCAAGACCAGCACCATTCACCATACATCCAACGTTACCATCTAAAGCAACATAATTAAGATTGAATTCTTTTGCTTCAACTTCCATCGGATCTTCCTCTGTAATGTCACGCATAGCTTCCAAATCCGGATGACGGTAAAGGGCATTTTCATCTAAATTTACTTTAGCATCAACCGCAAGGATTTTATCATCAGATGTTTTTAAAACAGGATTGATTTCAAACATTGCTGAATCTGTTCCAACAAATGCTTTATACAAACTCGTAACAAATTTGGTCATTTCCTTGAAAGCATTTCCTTCGCATCCTAAATTGAAAGCGATTCTTCTTGCTTGGAATCCTTGTAATCCTACTGCAGGATCAATATGCTCTTTGTAAATTTTATCTGGATGATGTTCTGCAACTTCTTCAATATCCATTCCTCCTTCTGTGGAGTACATCACTACATTTTTTCCTGTAGCTCTATCCAATAAAATGGACATATAATATTCTTTTGTTGGATTAGCTCCCGGATAATAGACATCCTGAGCAACCAAAACTTTATTCACTTTTTTACCTTGTGGTCCTGTTTGCGGTGTAATCAATTGCATACCTAAAATATTGGTTGCTTTCTCTTTTACATCATCTAGGTTTTTGGCAAGTTTAACTCCTCCACCTTTTCCTCTTCCTCCTGCATGGATTTGAGCTTTAACAACAACCCATTCAGTTCCTGTTTGGGATTGTAAATCTTTCATTGCTTGTACAGCTTGGTCAACTGTGTCTGCCACAATTCCTTCTTGGATGGCAACTCCGTAACTTTTAAGGATTTGCTTGCCTTGATATTCGTGAATATTCATTCTAAAAATATATTTGGTTCAAAACTAATCCAAAATAGGTTAAACATCCTAATAATAAATAGAGATGGTGCAAAAAAATCTGCCTCCTAAACTTATTATAAGCTAGGCTTGTTAACCCAAAAATTCTATTCAATTTTGAATGGATTCAAAAAAACTAAAACATTACATGAATATTTTAATCGCAGGAGGTTCTGGTTACATAGGGACACGACTGACCCAATTACTACTCAAGGCAGGACATTCGGTTGGCATCCTTACCAGACAATCAAGCAACTCTAAGCCTACTAAAGATGTCAAATACTTTGTTTGGGATATTAATAAACAACAAATTGACCCTCAAGCTTTTGAGTTTGCAGAAGGCATCATTAATTTATCCGGTGCTTCAATTGCAGGGAAAAGATGGGATGAGGAATACAAAAAGGAAATTTTAAATTCTAGGATAAACTCCACCAAATTAATTGTAGATTCCATCAACAATGGAAAGTTTAAGAAGGTTAAAAAACTAATAAATGCTTCTGCTATAGGATATTACGGCTTTGATGACCCTAAAGAAGCCACCGAAGACAGTCCTGCCGGAAAAGACTTTTTAGCGGATGTCTGCGTTGCTTGGGAGAACGAAGTTCATAAATTAAACCCTGAAATTGCCTCGGCTGTAATTATCAGAATAGGAATTGTTTTAAGTCTTAAAGAAGGAGCCTTGGCAGAAATCATTAAACCAATGAAATTTGGATTAGGTGCGCCATTGGGAACAGGAAATCAATTAACTGCTTGGATTCATCCAGATGATTTATGCAACATGATGATTTGGGCAATGACCAACCCATCCATTAATGGTGTATTTAACGGGGCAAGTATTCATCCTGTAACCAACAAAGTGTTAACTCAACTGACCGCCAAAGTATTTGGATATCCATTGTTCCTACCTCCCGTTCCTGCTTTTATGCTCAAAATTATAGTAGGTGAATTTGTTACCTCAGTAGTAGGTAGTATAGATTGTAATGGTAAAAAAGCACAAAACCTAGGCTTTGATTTCAAATTCAAAATGGTCAAAGAGGCCTTAGAAAATTTGAAAGAAATAAATTTATAACATTCAGCAGAGGATTTATCCACAAATACATTCTCTTATCAAGTGATTAATCGGAATTGAGGCCAAACATCCCCTAAATTTGTTTTAGTTTAGTCCTGAAAGTTCCGATTTTGATACAGACCCTATCCATTACCAATTACATTTTAATAAAACAATTGAGCATTGATTTTGCTCAAGGTTTTAATGTCATTACTGGGGAAACTGGAGCAGGGAAAAGTATCCTTTTGGGAGCCTTAGGTTTACTTTTTGGAGCAAGAGCAGATAAAGACAGCCTTTTAAATGAGGAAGTCAAATGCATCATAGAGGCGGAATTCAAAATCAAGGATTATCATTTAAAAGAATTCTTTGAACTAAATGATATTGATTATCAGGATGATACAATTATTAGGAGAGAAATCTCACCTAACGGAAAGTCCCGTGCCTTTGTAAATGATAGTCCTGTCAATCTATCTACCTTAAAAGATTTATCGGAGTTATTAGTGGACGTCCATTCACAACATCAAACCTTGATTCTAGGCAAAAAATCATTTAGCTTTGGGTTAATTGATTCCTTTTCTAAAATCAAAAGGGAAGTAGAGGAATACCAATTCAAATTCCACCATTGGAAAAAATTACTTTCCAATTTAGAGGAATTAAAAGATTCACTAAAAAAACAAAAAAAAGAATCCGATTATAATCTTTTTATTTTAAACGAATTAGAAGAATTACAATTAAAAGAAGGTGAAATTAATCATCTAGAAGAGGAATTAAAATTATTAAGTCAATCTGATGATTTAAAAAATGATATTGGCAATGCTGTTTTTATTTTAAGGGATAATGAAAATTCCTTATTAGATCAATTAAATATTCAAGTAAAAATCCTTTCTAAATATCATTCTATTGGAGGTAATTTAAGTGAGTTAATTGGCTCTATCACTGAAAACGCTTCCACTTTAAAGGAGAATATTTTTGAATTAGAGGACTTCATCCAACGCATTGATGTCAATGGAGAACGTTTACAAGAAGTTAACGACCGTATCAACATCTTCAGGAAAATACTTGCTAAACATAATTTAAGAAATCAGGAGGACCTCAATAATCTATTAGACGAATTAAAAAGGTCCACTTCAGATTTTATCACCTTAGAAAACAATATTGCCGATTTAGAATTTGAATGCACCAATTTAGAAGCTGAATTGAATAAATTAGCATCTAATATTAGCAATTTGCGTCAATCAAATAAACCAGAGTTAGAGGTTCAATTGATTAATCTCTTTAAAGAAGCCAATCTTCCTGAAGCCATCATAGAATTTCAATTTAATCCAGCCAATAAATTGACAGAATATGGGACTGATGAAGTGAAACTATTATTTTCAGCTAATAAGGGGATTAAATTAAGTCCAATTGAAAATGCAGCTTCTGGAGGTGAACTTTCCAGAGTCATGCTTTGCTTCAAATCCATATTAGCAAAATATGGTCAGCTTCCTACCCTGGTATTTGATGAAATAGATACGGGGATTAGTGGAGAAACAGCAATTAAAATCGGAAAATTAATCAAAAACATAAGTCAAAATCATCAAATATTAATGATTACCCACTTGCCTCAAATTGCAGCAATGGGGTCAAATCATTATTTAGTATTTAAAGATAATAAAGAAGGAATTAACCAAACTCAAATAAAAAAATTAAATACTTCTAAAGAACGCGTAGATATTTTGACCATGATGCTAGGTGGACAATCCGCCTCTGAATTGGTCAGGAAAAATGCGGAAGAAATGTTAACTAATCACTAAAAAATAATATTAAAAACATGTATAATTTATTAAAAGGAAAGAGAGGAATCATATTTGGAGCTTTAAATAGTAATTCCATTGCTTGGAAAGTAGCGGAAAGAGCCCATCAAGAAGGAGCAACGTTTACCCTTACCAATACGGCATTGGCCTTAAGACTAGGAGAGTTAAATGCCCTTTCAGAATCCACCAATTCTAAAATTATAGAGGCAGATGTGACGGTAATGGAAGATTTACACAATCTTTTTACGCAAACCCAAGAAATATTAGGCGGTAAAATTGACTTTATCCTTCATTCCGTAGGAATGAGCCCCAACATCAGAAAAAACCGTCCTTACATGGAAATGGACTATAATTTCTATCAAAAAACCTTAGATATTTCTGCTTTATCATTACATAAAGTACTCCATACAGCCTATAAACTGGATGCCTTAAATGATGAGGCAAGTGTTATTGCCTTGACATACATTGCCGCTCAAAGAACCTTCCCAGACTATACAGATATGGCAGAAGCTAAAGCCATGTTAGAAAGCATCGTCAGAAGTTCAGGGTTCCATTTAGGAAACCACAAAAAAGTGAGAGTAAATTCAATTTCTCAATCCCCTACCGCCACCACAGCAGGAAACGGTGTAAGTGGTTTTGATGCCTTCATAGATTATGCAGAACAAATGAGTCCATTAGGAAACGCCTCCGCTGACGAATGTGCCGACTACTGCGTAGTCATGTTCAGTGACCTGACTAAAAAAGTAACCATGCAAAACCTCTTCCACGACGGAGGATTCAGCAACACAGGTGTCAGCAAAACAGTAATGAACAAGTTTGGGGAGTTGTAGTAAAGGAAATTGAACAAATGATATTTTAAAACAAAAAAAATAATAAATAGGGTTTCTCGAATTGCCAATGCAAAACATAGAAATCCTATTAGTTATATTATTTAGAATTAAACTTTTTTTCTTTGGTGATAAATTATCCACTTCTACGATAGGAATAAAATATTTAATCAGGAATCATGATTAACTATGGCTAGGTGAGCATACAAATCTACCGTCCCTACTCCTTCACATTTTCTATGACAAAGACTTCTTCGCTGTCCTTTTTCATATAGTAATGTTCTCGGGCGAATCTTTCTAAGGCTTTGGTATCACTCATCAAATCTTTTTGACGCTGATTGATTTCCTTAATTTGATTTTTATAATAGTTCTGTTCCGACTTTAGTTTTTGTAAGTCAGAATAGTCAGATAGTCTGCGGAAAGCGTTGTACTTATCAAAGAATATCATCCAAACAATAAAAAAAGCAGAAATCCAAACATAAGGATTGACAACTGTTTTCCTTACTTTCCTCCAAAAGGATTTTTGGTTTAACTGGCTGATTGCGTTAGTTATTTTGAACTTGGACAACATTCAAATACAAAATTAAAGACTTACAAGCAAATTACCTCAGATAAAATATCTACAATCCATGAACAATAAAACCACCACTTTTTGCATTTACTAATAGCCTATAGATTTTATAAAAATCGGAAATTTGTTTAAAACCCTGAAGTTTGGCAAGATTTTTGAATAGGCTTAAAATATAAAACATAATTGAACCTGTCATGAAAAAGATTAAAGCTGCCCTAGGATACCGCATACTAATGCTTTTAGCAACTATAGACCATCATTATGAAGTCTCCGAAGGAGCTTTGATGATTAGATTTGTAGATAAAATGACTAAAAACGGCATCGATATTGAAAAACAAAATAGCTATTTGTTAAACCAATCACCTACAGAATTACTCAATCGTTTTGTAAAATGGTTGACCTTGTTTTCAAGAATTGCCAATCCACAGGAAAGAGCTGACCTTATGTACTATGCTTTTGAAATTGCCAATCATCCGCAACACAACAACGACTTAGAACGTAAAATGTTGATGAAAACTGGACAATTGTTGGACATATCCGCCGTTCCATTATTGTCCGAAATGGTGATCTAATACCCCTTATACTCTGCCCTGTAACTCCTAATTATTTCTTTGTTTTCCATCATATCAAACTGAATGGGCAATAACGGATACTTATCATCATAGCTGATTTTATAATCCATCTTAACTTGTTTACCTTCTTTTTTGGTCAATTCAATTAACCTACCTTGATTGTCCAATTTGTACTGAAATAATGTTCCTAACTCTGAGGAATTCTGCCCGTGAGGCTCAATAAATATTTCCTTGATTTGTCCTTGTTTATTGTAAATAAATGTTTTTAAGGTAATCATGGAATCTGTTGCATCCAAATCTGCAATAGATTTTAATTTGCCTTTTTCATTGTAAGCATAGACTTTTTTAAGATTCCTTTGACTAGAAATCCAATAATCCATTGACTTTAATTTTTGATCAGGGTAATAATAATATCGCTCCTCATAAAATGGTGTTTGCCCATTATCAATCTTGGATTTTGACCTTAATAAATGATTCAAATAATCATACTCCACCCTGTAAATATTCTTTTTATCAGGATTTTGATGGACTATGTTAGCCACTCCGTCAGGACTATAATAATATTTCCCAAAATAGAGATTAGTATCTATTCTTTGTTCTTGCCATAGGTTAGCGGAATATTTTTCATAAGCGGTTATTTTTCCTTTATCATTAAACTGGAAAATAAAGGAATCATAAACATTTTCCGTCCCACTAATGTGATGAATCGCATAATAATCAATCTGTTTAGGTTTCTTTTCTAAATAATAAATTCTGAAATCTACTTTTAGTCCCAATCCTTCCTCTAAACTGAACTGACTTCCTTTTTGAGTAGTTAATTGTCCTTTTTCGTTAAAGGATTGAAAAAACACCAGCTCTTTTTTTTGATTTAAGCTCAACGGATTTACCTCACTAAAGGTCATAGACTTGATTTTGTATTTAGCTACTAATGAATCCGGAATTAGAATAGAAGGTGGGCAATAAATCCGACCAGAACTATCCGGAAGCTCGTCCATCCAATTTTGTCCATTAACGGATGTACCAACAAGTAAAATAAGTTGTACTAAAAATAAATATTTTAAAGCTTTCAATAATCCGAGTAATGACAATGGTTAACTACTTAACGTTTCTACAAAGTAAATGGATGTCCTCATATTATTTGTTAATTTTGTATTTTCTACGATAGAACCGTGGCACAAAAAATCGAATTTCACCTCCCTCCAGAACTTGGATTACATCCAACTGATTTAGAATCAACTATTCTAAAACAATATCCAGAACTAGCAAATACCCCTTATCTAATTCATAAAAGGAGTATTGATGCCAGGAAAGTACCTGCTAAAATCCGTATAGAATTGGATGTATTTACCAATTTAGAGGAATTAAAAAGCCAGCAATATCAATTTGATTGGAGTTGTATAAAATCCAACATTAAAAAAATCATCATCATTGGAGCTGGCCCTGCCGGATTATTTGCAGCCCTTAAATGTCTTGAAAATGGATTCAAACCCATCATAATTGAAAGAGGAAAGGACGTCCGTGCCAGAAGGAGAGATTTGGCAGATATTCAAAAAAATAACATCGTCAATCCTGATTCCAATTACTGCTTTGGGGAAGGAGGTGCAGGAACTTACTCAGACGGAAAACTCTATACCAGAAGCGGAAAAAGAGGAGACATCAAAAGGATTTTAGATATTTTGGTCAAGCATGGAGCCAATCAAGACATCCTATTTGATGCACATCCACATATTGGTACCAACAAACTACCAAAATTGATTGCCAGCATTAGAGAAACCATCCTAAATAACGGAGGAGAAATATTATTTGAAACCCGAGTTGTAGATTTTAATATCAAAGGTGATAAAATCGAATCTATTATTGATCAAAACGGAAAAGAACACCTTGGAGACGGATTTATTTTAGTAACTGGACATTCAGCTAGAGATATTTATCACCTATTAAATGATAAAAAAGTCCTATTAGAACCCAAACCATTTGCAATGGGCGTTAGGATAGAACATCCTCAATACATCATTGATGAGGCGCAATATAAAACACCAAATAGAGGAGAATTTTTACCGCCCGCCGCCTATTCCTTGGTACATCAAACCAATTATAAGGGAGTAGAAAGGGGTGTTTTTAGCTTTTGTATGTGTCCAGGTGGATTCATTGTACCATCGGCAACCACTCAAAATGAATTGGTCGTCAACGGAATGAGTCCTTCTAAGAGAGATTCCAAATATGCCAATAGTGGAACCGTTGTAGCCATCAATTTAGAGGATATGGACATCCAAAAGGAAGGCATTTTTGCTGGACTTAATCTCCAATCAGAATTAGAGCAAATCACTTGGAAAAGTGCAAACGCTACTCAAACTGCCCCTAGCCAAAGATTAATCGATTTTTGCAAAAACAAATCCAGTATTAACCTCCCTGATTGCAGTTACATTCCCGGAATATTATCCGTTCCATTACATGAGGTACTACCTCCTTACTTGAAATTCAGATTACAAGAAGGAATCAAAGCCTTTGGACAAAAAATGAAAGGTTATTATACCAATGAAGCGATTTTAGTAGGAGTGGAATCCAGAACATCCAGTCCTGTGAGGATTCCTAGATTAAAGGATACCCTTCAACATCCTGAAATAACCAACCTTTTCCCTGGAGGGGAAGGAGCAGGTTATGCAGGAGGAATTGTCAGTGCTGCCATTGATGGTGAAAAATTAGCCGATGCTTGTACCAACTTTCTTTTATCAAAATAGATTTAAAGTATATTTGTAACCTAAAATATTAAAGTCAAGATTTACTTCAGACCAAAATAATGAAAATAAAACTACTACTCTTTTTAAGTTTGATTTTTTGGACGTTTTCATACGCCAAAACGCCTTCAAATGCATATCACTATAAGTTTGTCATCAAAGGATTACCAAAAGATTCCACCGCTTACATCGGATACTTTTTTGGTAAAAATCAGTTTGTAAAACAGGATACTGCCAAAATAGAAGATGGTGGAGTCGCCATTTTTGAAGGATCAAAACCATTAGACAAAGGAGTCTATATCCTTTCTTGGCCTAAAGGATTCATAGAATTTGTAGTCGGAGATCAATTTGCGGAAATTCATAGCGATACGGCTGAACTGATTGACAATTCCAATGTAGTAGAAGGGACTGAAAATAAAATCTTCTATGAGTATCAAAAAACATCTGCCACAATCAATTTTGATATCAATAAACTAAGAAAAAAAGAAAAACAAGTCAAAGGAACCCCTCAGGAGAAGGAAGTTCAGGCGGAAATCAAAACCAAAACAGATCAATTAATCAAATACAGGGACGATTTCTTTAAAAAATATCCGCAAGCATTAGCAACAAAATTATTTAAAGCGGCTCAAGATATCGACGTCCCAGAATCTCCTAAAGATGATAAAGGCAAACCAATTGATCCTAATTGGCAATATTATTACTTCAAAAACCATTACTGGGACAATATTGACCTTTCTGATGATGCAATGGTTAAAACACCATTTTTCCATTCTAAACTAGAAACTTACTTCAAAAATTTAGTCCTTGCAAACCCTGATTCTGCCATAAAGGATATTGATATAACTACAGAAAGGATGAAATCCAAAGAGACATTCAAATACACAGTTTGGTACATCTTCAATAAATATGAGGAAGACAAATTGATGGGAATGGATGCTGTCTTAGTCCACATGGCAGATAAATATTATTTATCAGGCAAGGCATACTGGGTAGACACTACGACTAAATTTAAAATAAAGGAAAGAGCCAATATTTTACGTCCTCTATTAATTGGCAAAAAAGCACCTGAAGCCTATTTAACTGACTCAGCAAACAAACCAATGTATTTGTCCTCTGTAAAAGGGAAATCAGTGATTATGGTGTTTTGGGATCCAGATTGCGGACATTGTCAAAAGGAAATCCCAGAAATATTCAAATATGCCAAAGCAAATGCCGATAAAGGTTTAGTAGTTTATTCTGTTGGAATCATCAGGAAGCCAGAGCCTTGGAAAAAATATATCCGTGATAACAAACTCTTTGCTCCTAACTGGATAAATGTCTGGGACGGTTTAACGGTAACTGACTTTGCCCGTATGTGGGATGTATATGCTACTCCAGTAACCTACATATTGGATGAAAACAAAAAAATCATTGCAAAAAGATTAATCGCAGAGCAGTTCCCTGAATTCTTTGAAAAATACGTTTGGAAAACCAAACCAATGGATGAGGAGGAAAACAAGGAAGGTACGCCTACCCCACCTAAATCTGATAAGAAGGAAACCCCTAAGACAAAATCTACTAAAAAAGGTAAATAGTGTCTAAGGGCAATGCTAAAAAAGGCATTTAAATTAGGTATTCTCAATTATTTTTTAAGGTAATATAATTGTTAAACAAAAGTTTATTGCTTTTTTACTAATTTGCAATCACGATTAAATTAACCAATCAAAACGGCTTTGGATTACAGTCAACTGCACCAGGAAGAAGGATTACATGCCCAATACCTATATGACGCTTTACTAACTTTTGGCTCTAATCTAGAAGGATTGATGCTCAATTACAATTACCTGCTCCGTCAACCCGCGTTAACAGAGGAGCAAGAACTAAACTTCAAGTCCTTTGCAGTACAGTTATTGACCACCATCAAACACGTAGAGGAAACGCCATTGACTGCCACCTATCCGCCATTGCAAAAATGCTTGACAGTATTACAAGTGTTCTCCGATTACATCAAAGAAAACAAAGCTTTTGAGGAGGATATTATGATAAAAATGAACAGCATTTTCTACCAAGCTTTAGTAGAGTGGACCAACGAGTTTAATTAATCTCTATTTACCTTTTGACCACCTAAAGGAATAAATATTAAAAACGATGAAAAATTTAATAATTATCCTTTTACTAGCCTTATTGATTAATCCATTCATTAGCAATGGTCAATCACCCAAACATCCAATTTATAAAAATACAAGCAAGAAGTTTATTAAACTTCCAAAAGTAAAAGCCCCGATAAAGGAAGCCGATACGGTTTATGTTTATTTTAAAGGAACAAAAAAAGTATCCACTAAGGTTAGCAATTGGAAAGATAGCAGACGAGAACTTCTCATTTATGACTTCACAACTCAACAAGTCAACTTAACCTTAAAGGATGTAAGAATGTCTTATACCATATTTTCTGATATCAAATACCGTCCAGACAATTCCGTAGAAAAAATATTAATCTCCGAAAACCCAGGCGCAAGTATGTACATGTATTCTTCAACAATTACCTGCAACAACCAAAATGTCCCTGAGTGGAAAACAAACAATACCTTCCCACCCAAAGATTTAATCGAAGCATCTGGGGATAGCTACTATTGGGACATAAAAAATAAACAATGGATTAAACAGGAAGTCAGTAAAGATAATATTGCTCCAGTTAAAACAAATAAATAAAAACTATTAAAATACCATTTAAACTCAATAAAATTGAACTGCGGTTAAACGGAGTCGAAGGGAGGAGTCCAAACCACCAGCTCCGTAGGAGCGGACTGTTTGTAGAAAATTAATAACCGATTACCAATTAAGTCCCGTAGGGACGACCTATTGGTAGAAAATCAAATAAAACCCTTCTTAAAGCTCCGTAGGAGCGACCTAATCTTAGAGACGCGATTCATCGTGTCTAACACAATGGTTATACAAATTCCAAACCACCCTCTCGGTGATACCTATCAAAAAATTCAATCTAAACCAACGCTTCTTTTTTCTTTCTTTTAAGAATTAATGCACTAATCAAGGAAACAATAATTCCGACCGGTAATATTTCGATATAAGTATAGGCCGCAAAGAAAAGAGGATTGCTTTTGTAATTATCACGAGTTTCTTCAATTTTCTTAATTCCTAAATTGAGTAAATCTCCTTTTACACCACTTTTATGTAAATCTTGGATTTGCATTTCAGAATACTTATCCATAAAATCAGGCATAAAAAAATGGAACTCTACTCCCCATGTCAAAACATACATAGTGGAGGCCACCAAACTAATCAAGGAACCAATTAAAAAGGCTTTTCCAAATTTAATAACACCATCATTCTGTTTATCCCTAAAATTTTTAATCCCAATAAAAACAAATGAAAATGAAGCAACCATTGCCGCGAATCCAATAATCATGGAAGTCATTTTACTTTTCGGATCACCAGCACTGCATCCCATTACCGCCATAGAAATGGCCATAAACGTACTGATAATTACCCCTGCAATAAAACCATAGAGCAAAATATTCTTTCTCATAAATATAAGTATTTTTAAAACTTATTCAAAAATACTAAATTTATATCACTTGTAATTACTTACAAATCAAGGTACAATATCTCAATAATAAATAGTATAAAATTAATCATAAATAACCTTTGTCTTTAAACGACTAACGTAACGTTTCACTAAATAGGAAAATAATAAAATGAGCATTATTAAGTTAATTTGGATTTATTTAAAACCTCCAAAACATCAACCTGACCTTCATTCCTATCAAATAGATGTATTGACAAAACATCTTCAAAAAATCTTGGCCTCCATCAGGCAATAAATAGGCGCCCAAGTGAATGAAGAAATTAAAAAGATGATTCATACCAAATTAATTAAGGTTTAAAGCGAGAGATTGTATGGTTATCAGCGTATAAAGGCTTATAAGGTTTAAAAGGATGAAGATTTTATTTGGATATGCAATACCTAACGGAAAGTCCAAAAACGTACCAGTTATTAAAGAATTCCTTTTCCACTTTTTCAAATCGTGGTTGAACGTCAATGGCAACTGCAGTATTAAGTTCTTCTATGTAATATTCTAACCCAGCGGCAGCATCAATTCCTATGGCGCTTGAATTGGATTTTGAATGACTAAAAACATCACCATCTGGTTTAGCACTAATAACGCCATAATGAGCACCTCCACCTACATAATAATTTAGGTGTTCAACCCCTTTAATTGGATAGTTTTGAGTCAACACAAAACCAAGATTGTATCCAAATAATCGATTGGTTAATTGAATATCAATCGCAGTTTTATCTGTATTAAAATACTTGAGGGAAAGTCCATAATCGGCACCCAAACGTCCTCCTACTACAGTTTTATACATTTGTGCTTTAAGTGCAGTGCAACTTAAAAAAGTTAGGATGGTTAGGCTTAAAATTAATTTTTTCATCTGATTTTAGGGTTTAAATATTTACGTTTTTTTTACTTGATGATTCAAAGCTATCACTATCAATAACGCATTACAAACCTAAAACAACCAACGTCCAGCAATGGGTTAATTATCGGGAGTAAATTTCAAATGAAAGGATTTTACAACTTTTGTCTTATACCAAACCAGTCTTAATAAGACTCCTAAAAAAGAACCATCCTATATTCTTAATCGTTTAATAGCTTTGTGTATTGTTATGGATAACTACTACAAGGATTTTAATTATTGCAACGCTTTAAATTCCTATTCAAGACGGAAAACGATTACAGTCAAAATAGGCGACTTACAAATGGGAAGCGATTTCCCTATTAGAGTCCAATCCATGACCACCACCAATACTTTGGATACCATGGCCACAGTAAATCAATCCATCAAAATGATTGAGGCAGGATGCGAATTGGTCAGAATAACCGCTCCTTCTATTAAGGAGGCTAAAAATTTAGCAAACATCAAAAAAGAGTTAAATGATAGAGGATATTTTACTCCTATTGTAGCAGATATCCATTTTACCCCAAATGCAGCGGAAGTAGCAGCAAGGATAGTAGAAAAAGTCCGTATCAATCCAGGGAATTTTGCAGACAAAAAGAAGTTTGAAATCATCAATTATACAGATTATGATTATGAACAAGAATTAGAAAGGATAAGAGAAAAGTTTATCCCTTTAGTCAATATTTGTAAGGAATACGGCACTGCTATGAGGATTGGTACAAATCACGGATCCTTAAGTGATAGAATCATGAACCGTTACGGGGACAGTCCTGAAGGAATGGTGGAAAGTGCAATGGAGTTTTTAAGAATTGCGGAATCAGTAAATTATAAAAACATTGTCCTTTCTATGAAGTCCTCCAATCCTTTAGTGATGATTAGTGCATACAGGCTACTCATCAATAAAATGAATCAAGAGGATATGTACTATCCTCTTCATTTAGGCGTAACTGAAGCTGGTGAAGATGAAGAAGGAAGAATTAAATCCGCGATTGGAATCGGAACGCTTCTTCAAGATGGAATTGGTGATACTATAAGGGTATCCTTGACGGAAGATCCCGAGTTTGAAATGCCCGTAGCTATCAAATTAGCTAGTAGATATTCTAATAGTAATCCTAATATTGATTCTTCAACTAAAGAGGATACCTCAAACACTTCTTTTAACCCATTTGTTTACAACCGCAAACGTTCTGTGGAAGTTTTAAACTTTGGAGCAAATAATGTCCCAAGGGTAATTGCTGATTTAAGCAGTCTAACTGAAATTTCCCCTCAAGATTTATCAAAAATTGATTACACCTACCAACCCATTCCAGATAAATGGCATCAAGGTGAACTAGGAGCCGATTATATTTATCTCGGAAATCAAATAGTCAATTTTATGCTTCCCAATGGAGCAAAAGCAATTTATGACTACAAAACTTGGATAACCTTAAAGGATAACTTAAATCATTATCCTTTAATAGAAGGGACTCAGATAAATGATATTGACCTCAATACTTTTAATCAAGCCTTTTTTGTCCGATTTGATGTAAATACAACCACTACCCAAGAAATCTTAAAAATAAAGGACTTTAGAGGAGCTGTTATCATCTTAACCTCTACCAATAAATCGGAGTATTTTAGGCAAATTAGACATGCTTGTAAGGATTTAAACCTCAATAGGATGCATCAACCAATCGTTTTCCTAGGGAATTATATGGATGCTGATGAGGAAGTAAACATCCTAGATGCCAGTACGGATATTGGAGGACTTTATGCGGAAGGTTTTGGAGATGGAATATTCCTAAAAATAACGGCTAATTTGGAATTATCAAACAGGACAGCCTTTAACATCCTTCAAGCAACAAGGACCAGAATTTCTAAAACTGAATACATTTCCTGTCCATCCTGTGGACGTACATTATTTGATTTACAGGAAACTACGGCAAAAATCAGGAAACAAACCGATCACCTAAAAGGAGTCAAAATCGCCATAATGGGATGTATTGTCAATGGTCCAGGTGAAATGGCAGATGCAGACTATGGCTATGTTGGAGTAGGAATCGATAAAATCACCCTCTACAGAGGAAAGGAAGTCGTCAAAAAGAACATGTCCTCCGATGCCGCTTTAGAAGAGCTGATAAATCTGATGAAGGAAGATGGCGTTTGGATTGATAGAGAGGTATTTGCGGCTTAGAATTTCAATTTCCCGCTTGATAACCACCTATAAGAGTATTTAACCATCGGATTTGGTAATTGTTACTTTTATATTAATTTTGTTGTTTAACTAGTATAAAATATAAAAACGTTATAATAATGAAAAAATTATTACTCTTAATTACAACTGCAATTTTAGCTCAGGTAGCCATTGCACAGGTGATGATTCAGCCAACAGATCAGGCTAGAATTATTCAAAATGGTGTATCTACTTCTATCATCAAGCCTGTTTTGCCATTTCAAGGACAAAAATCTAGAAAAGCCTTTTTTAAAAATGATCAAACAAGGACAGTAACTTACAATTACGAGACCAATGCAACTTCCCAAGGAGGTTCAACTTTCCAAGGAGGAGGACAACCAATTCATCCAAGTTCTAATGCTATCACAGTTTATAAAAATTCAACCACTGGTAAACCTGATGGAAGTAAAGTATATACACACGGATTCGGTCAAATTTTTGATGCAAGTTCACCTTGGTTTCAAGATGATACTATGTTGTACTATGGTTACAAAATGCACTGGGATTCTCTTTATATGACTTTTGCTTATTTCAGAAATAGAGATACAAACGTTGTTGATACTTTATATATCTATTCTCAATCACGTTCTTTAGATCCTAAATTTATCAATGCTGCAGGGCAAGGATTGGTGCCGTTAACCTTTTCAACTAGTAAAATAAACACTATGGCTTCTATATTTGATACTGCTACTTTAAAAGGTCTTAATCCAGTTGATATTGATACAATCTTATTAACAAAAAAAGATAGCACCTCAAGATTTAGAGTTAAGGGAATCAAAATTGATAAAGACGTTTATAGAAAATCTGCTTTAGGATATTTGGCTGTTTTCAGACCAGGTAAAAAAGGTGCTAACCAAAGCACTGATACATTATTTGATTTTTCTGGTAAAAATACAGTAATCAAAAACAACGTATTTTTCTGTTATTTTTCTAGAGAAACTGTTGGTCAACAAGGAGTTGATAAAAAATACAACTTTGGTCAATTCATCACTACTCCAGGAAAAGATAGTGCTAAACAAAATCCAAATTTCTGCCAACCTTATAACTATAATCCAGCGTCAATTTTACACGTACAATCTTACTTTGTAGTAACTGCTACATTCAACTCAATTGAAGACCTAAAAGCAAACGGTGGATACGGTGTTAGCAACGCTTTCCCTAATCCTGCAAATCAAGGACAAACATTAACTTTCCAATTAACTTTACCAAAAGCTGAGCGTACAACATCTTTTGTAACCAACATGTTAGGTCAAAGAATCGGAGAAGTTAGTTCTGCAGTATATGCTTCAGGAAATACTTTCATGAATATCAATACTCAAAACTTGACTCCAGGAATTTATTTCTATACAGTTCAAGCTGGTTCTTATACAGTGACTAAAAAATTCACAATCGGAAGTAACTAGGTTTTAGTTATCACCGCATAATAAAAAATGCCGTCTTCAAGTAAAATTGAAGACGGCATTTTTATTTTAATTGGTCTGTGTTATGGACTAAACCAAATGAGCCTCTAAGGTCACTTCAGCTTTATATAATTTGCTGATTGGACATTCCGCTTTAGATTTTTGAGCAATGGTTTCAAACTCTTCCTTAGTACAACCAGGAACAGTTGCTTGTAAATGAAGCGTAATGTGGTCAATGCTTCCGTTTTCTAATTTAACTTGTGCTTTGGTATCAATTGCACTAGGAGTATATCCTGCTGCTCCTAAATCAAAACTGAGTTTCATTGAAAAACATCCTGCCAAAGCAGCTGCCACTAATTCCTCTGGATTAGTCCCTTTTTCATCCTCAAATCTAGTCCTAAAACTATAAGGAGTTCCATTTAAAACTTCTGAATCTGATGTTAAGTGTCCTTTACCTTCTTTTCCTGATCCTTCCCAATGTGCTTTTGCTGAACGTATCATTTTGTATTAATATTTATTTGTTCAAAGTTAAAATTGAATCCATCTAATTCATTATAAACAAATAGTTATATCTTATAGATAATGTAAATGGAGTTCTAAATTTAAATCCAACTAGAACTGTCGTTCTTGTCTGCACAAGCAGGGAGCGGAGTCGAAATTACATACAGGATTCAGCAATATTTAAAACCAAAATGAAAATCTTGTCATTAAGTGAGTTAAAATTGCAGTCGATAAGTGGTACTCCTCTTTGAATAAACAGGCAGCAAAGCCGAACGAAAACGGTGGTTGAGCGGAGTCGAAACCACCGTTTCGATAGCATTAAAGATAATTCTACAAACTAACAAAAACAGTCACTATTGACACTGAAAAGGAACAAGGTCGCTGAGCCTCTCGAAACGACCGTATTTTAAATGTGCTTTCAGTAAACCCTTGAATCAAACCCACTTATATCTCAAATAATACGATTCTATAATTTATTGCTACAAAATCCTATCCCAAGATAAAAAAGTCCTTTGGAAGATACTTCCAAAGGACTTTTTTGTATAAAATGATTCAATAACTTTAGTTTTTGATGAACTTCAAGGTCGAATTATTAACCCCATCTGTCATTAAAATTTGATAGAATCCTTGCGGAAGCGATTCCACATTAAGGTTGATATTCATAATACCGTTTGAATTGAAATTTTTATTCAAGGATGGCATTTCAATAGGCATTACTTTTCCGTTGATATCAATCACAGAAATAGATTTTGGTTGATAATTTCCATTAATGCTGATGGTCAAATTAGCGTTTGTTGGATTAGGATACAATCCAATTTTAGCTTGGATTCCGTTTATAGCATCATTAACGGACGTAAAGTTAACTACTAAGCTAGAATCTTTCTGCCCCCAACAAGTTCCATTATATACTTGATAACGTACTTTAAAGGTTCCGTTTGTTTTATATCTAAAGGAATCAGATTGTTTAGTAGAAGTTGACTTTAAGGTATCCCCAAAATTCCATAAATAGGATTTATAGGTAGTTATTCCGTTAAATATGTATTTTCTTCCTATTCCAGAATAAGTGATTCCAAATGCAGGAACTGGTCTATTTACTATGGTCATTGCATAAGAAGTAGTATCTGAACATCCTGCAAGATTGGTAATTTTCAATCCGATTCTATAAACTCCACTTGTAGCATTAGACGCAATGATGTAACTATTAGTATCATTAGAATTAAAAGTTACTGTACTTGAACTAGGAACTGACCATTTGTATTTTAAACCTGCTGATGATAATGCTACTAAGGAATCTGTGGTATTTAATTGACAGAATTTTTTAGTACTAGACGTTGAAAATCCTACTGTAGGTTTTCCATTGACAGTTACCGTGAAGGTATCACCTGATGAACATCCGATTGGATTCGTTAAAATATTAGTAATTGTAGCTGTTCCAGGTTTTGCAAAAGTCACAACTGCTGAATCAGCTCCTGTACTGTTAATCGTAGAATTTGTTGACGACCAAACATTTTTAGAACCTGATACCACTCCGGTTCCATAAGCCACTTTATAAACTGACGATGTTCCAGCGCAAATAGATTTTAAACCTGTAATAGTCACTGTAGGAACACTTAAAACGGTCACAGTTTTTGTAGTGGAATCAAAGCAAACCCCATTAGAACCTTTTAACTGAATAGTATAGGTTCCAGATGATGGATAAGAAAATATCAAGGAATCCGTAGTCGTAGTGAATTGTTTTCCTGGTGATGCTACTTTCCAAATTCTTGAAACGGAAGTACCTTTATCGATCCATTTAGATTTTAATCCAGGACAAATGGAATCTTTTCCTGTAATATTAAAAGTAGGCAATGCCAAAACGGTGACTGTTTTATAGATAGTATCATTGGATGATAAATCATCTGTAGTTCCATTAGGACTTGCAGTATAAACTTTGATTTTATATGTCCCTGGAGTTGAGAAACTATAGCTTCCTAAATAATATCCTGCTACTGTGGACCCACTTGCAATTGTTTTGGTATAGGAAGCACTTCCTTGATTGGTACCATTCACAACCCATCCTACTGTTACACTGGATAATGAATTAGATCCATAATTTCCTAGTGTAGCCACAATTCTTTGAGTTCCAGAGCAGATGTTAGCGGCAATACTATCAATGGATGCAATTCCTGCATCATTTGCTCTTGGTTTTTCATCTGCTCCTAAATCTGGAGTAGAGGTACGGAAATCTCCATCAATATCTTTATTGATTCCCCAAGCAGCTTTCCCTTTTCCAAATAATCCAGTTGAGGTTGTACTAAGGTGTAAATCTGTGCTAGAAGTATATCCAGGAGCACTATTAACTGAATGACTATCCGTTAAAGTAGCCGTCCTCCAAGCTGAAAGGTTTGCATAAGCTGTACCGTTATTGTTTCCAAATCTTGCGGAAATTCCATTATATAAGTTATTATAATCACAGGAATCAGGTTGATTGGTTCCAAAATAAAGGATGTATCCGCTTTTGTTCACAAATGAATTATTTTTTACAGATACGCCTGTAACCGTTCCATCAAAGTGGAAAGCTCCAGAAGTTGAATTGGTCACACTGATGTTAACACTATTCTGTAATACTTTACAATTATTAGCCTCTCCAATGTGGATTCCAGAACTCACCAACGCCGTTTGAACATTTTTAGCAATGGAGATAAAATTATTTGCAATGATTGGCGGATTGGACGAAGATGAGCTTGAATTATTCAAATAAATACCGTCTGTTGCTCCATTATAAAATTGAAGATTATTATTGGTTACTTTTAAAGCTGAATCACAATAATCCAAAACAATCCCCGAAGGATATTGATATACGAATCCTGATTTATTGTTGGTATTATAGGTAATCAATGGACTTACTTGATAGTTCAAGTTAATCAATTGGTACATAGTACTATCAAAAATATTATTACTAATTATTGTTCCTCTTTCAGGATTGGTAGTATCTCCAAAAAAGTTGATTCCTCTGTTTCCATATTTAATGTAATTGTTCGTGAAATGAAGTGAATCATCTCTATCGTAAGGACTTACAATTACGTCATAAGTGGATACTGCAGCGGAATAGGCTCCAGTCATTTTTTCTCCAATAAATCTGCAATTCAAGAAGTTGTTCACGGAAGAATGATTTTTAATTTCTAATACATTGGAATACAATGCAGTTCCAGTTCTTTGGAAAGTCAATTGACGGAAAGTATTATACTTACCTCCATTTAATTGAATTGCCGCATTATTATTTCCGTTGATATTAGTGGAAGCTTGAGATAAAATTACTTTAGATGAATCCTTGGAAGTGGATTGCCAAGTAATCATATTCGTTTTACTTGTTCCATTAATTAACGGAATACTAATGGACTCATTATAGGTTCCATCAGCAATATTGAAAGTAACTGCACCACAAACACCTCTAAAAGTTAAGTTTGATACTGCATCATTAAATGAACTAAAATCCGGACTTGAACCACCAATAGTGTATGTTCCGTTTAAAGCGGAAGCCTTATTTGTACCGGAAGTATCATTATTATTTAATCCATCCGTACTTCCGTTAGGACTTTTAGTCCAAGCTTTGATGTAATAAATGGTATTGGTCGTTGGGCTAAAGCTTCCCAAATTAACAGTAGTAGAAGCTCCACTTGCCAATGAACCTGACCATGAATAAGTGGTTTTGGATGTTCCATTAATTGACCATTCAATTGATACAGAGGTCAAGGTACTAGTTCCGTAATTATTCAACTTAACCACCACATTTTGAGTCCCTGAGCAGAAATAAGACGGAGAGTCTATGGAAGAAATCCCAGCATCATTACTTGCAGGAGTAAATTCATCTGCTCCTATATCCGGTGTAGAAGTTGATCTCACATCTCCGTCAATATCTTTAGTTACAAAAGAAATTGGAGTTGCTTTTCCATTTAAAGCAATATTAGTCACATGTAAATCCTTGGAGGAATAAAATCCGGGATTTGCATTGATTCCGTTTGCTTCTAAGCTTGATGCAGTTCTCCAAGCAGAAAGTGAAGTGTAATTACTTGTACTTTCATTTGCCAAATAAGTACCTGATACATATAGGTTATTATAATCGGAAGTATCAATTGCACCAATATTAGAGGTTGTACCTGGAGCAGAAAACGCATATCCAGATCCTGAATTGATAAAGTTATTGTTCCACAAATTATTACCAGATCCAGCAGATTGAGGAGGTCCATAAATGAACATCGCCGCTCCTGTAGTCAGTTTAGAGGATACCA
>Ga0114962_10000512_pt1 | contig 34593 bp, 33 predicted proteins | sample C_130820_MF_Meta_FD_87017 | JGI IMG/M metagenome (GOLD analysis project Ga0114962, IMG submission 87017) | Freshwater microbial communities from Lake Croche, Canada to study carbon cycling - C_130820_MF_MetaG | ecosystem: Environmental > Aquatic > Freshwater > Lake | place: Lake Croche, Canada...
AATTAGTGTTTGCGCAATTGATGGAGCATCTTCCGACCCATACTTTTCGACGGATCGTCAAACGTTACGACGGAGATTACAAGGTTCAAACCTTTTCTTGCCTCGATCAGTTCTTTTGTATGGTGTTTGCACAACTCACCTATAAGGGTGTAAGATATTTTGTGTAAACGGGGTTCGTTTACTGCTGAGGCATTCTTTCCTCAAACTTAATACTAAACTGATTTAGTGCTCCTTTCCAGTCCCTGATCGGCATATTCCATTTTTGACTAATCCCAGATTTTCCATTAGATTCAATTTCTAATGGCCGCCATTAGAATAAGTGTATGATTTAATGAAGATTTTCTGATTTATGACAAGATAAACCCATTCACTCTATAGGTGCGAGGTGTTTGATGGACTTTGAACTGGCTTTTACTGATCAAGAAATTACCCCTTGGGGCGGCATGGTCCTCATGAAACGGATGCTAGATCACCTGCAGTTTGAGCAAGCTTTAAAGACTTTTCAATTCCCTCCAAAACAAAGTAATCGTGGCTATGAACCTGAACAACTGGTAACCCAATTCATGCTCTCAGTTTGGTGTGGTGCAAACCGCTTTGAACATGCTGAAGTAACTCGGCATGACTCGGTTCTTAAAGACTTGTTTGGCTTCAAAACGATGGCGAACTTTAAGGCCATCATGCGCCTATTGAAGCGCTTTACTCGGCAAGATAATGACCGTATTTCCCACCAAATGTATCGTTGGTTGTTTGACCACCTCAAACTGGATGGCTTAACCCTAGATTTAGACTCTACAGTCATGACGCGTTACGGTAAGCAACTAGGTGCAACTAGAGGATATAACCCGAGAAAAAGAGGCCGACCATCACATCACCCCTTAATGGCCTTTATCTCAGACACCCGGATGATTGCGAACTGTTGGCTGCGTCCGGGCAATACCTCTTCCTCAAATCATGTCCAAGCTTTTCTAGAGAGTACGCTCCAGAACTTGGGGAATAAACGCGTATCGCTCCTCCGAGCAGATAGTGGTTTTAGTGACAACAGCTTTTTAGATCATCTGGAAGAACAAGGCCTAAACTACATCATTGCTCTGAAGCAACATGCCCCCTTACAAAAGGCCTTAATTGATGCGCAGGGTTGGTGGTTGATTGATGAGGGGATTGATTTAGTGAGCTTTGAATATCAGGCCCCCAGTTGGAGTCGGCCACGGCGAGTGATCGGCATTCGACAAGATACTCAGAGGCGGGAAGATCCGAAAGGCAAGACCTTGTCGTTGTTTAGCGATCAAGAGCAATGGCAACAGTATCGCTTTAGCACCTTGGTAACTGACTTAACGTTGCCAACCCAAGAGATTTGGAGAAGCTATCGAGGTCGAGCTGATTGTGAGAACCGAATCAAGGAACTGAAATATGACTTTGGGGCAGATAGTTTTTGTATGAATGAGTTCTGGGCGACTGAGGCGAGTATGAATCTAGTAATGACTGCCTATAACTTGATGAGTTTATTTAGACAAGCGGCGCTCAGAAGTACGGTAGGGAAAGTTCAGCCCAAACAAATTCAGCATACCCTCAATACGCTCAGGTATAGGTTATTTGCTAAGGCAGCATTCATTACTAGAACTGGTCGGAAAAACTACCTAAACTTAGTCATGGATGTCAAACATCGAACATGGTTTGAGGGCGTATGGGACCGAACTAAAACCTTCGATAAACCCGTCACTTTTAGCCCAGTTTTTACACCTTAGATTTTTCTAATGGAAAATCTGGGTTAAATTAAATATGATATGCTTAAAAAAAATAATTTAACTGGGAGACAGCTTTGAAACTAGTCACGTACCAAGAAAATAACTCAATGAAAATTGGGGCATCAGTTGATGGTCGAATTATTCATTTAAATTCTTTTTTACCCACCTCGGATCAGTTGCCAGAGAATATGGTAAACATTATGGCTATGGGTGATGCAGCGCTCCATTTGGCAAAGGATGCAATTTCATCATACCTTTCCAAAAATAATACCAACCTTGGTACTATTGAAGAACTAGTAGACCTGCAGTCGCCTATCCTAAATCCTAGCAAAATCATGATGGGTGGTAGAAACTATTTACGACACCTTGATGAATTAAGAAAAGAAGGCGCAACTCGCCAAGAAAAAATTGTGACACCACCAATGCCCCATATTTTTTCAAAATACGCCACGGCTATTACTGGCCCCTATAAACCCATCATTTACCCCAAAATTGTCAAACAATTAGATCTTGAAGGAGAGCTAACTGTCATTATTGGTAAGCGAGCTTATTTCGTTGAAGAAGAAAACGCACTAGATTATGTTGGGGGTTACACAATTATGAATGACGTGTCCGCTAGATGCTTACAAGCTCAGGGTCTTTTACTCATCTCCAAAGGATTTGAAACCTTTTGTCCTATGGGGCCATATTTAGTTACAAAAGATGAAATACCTGATCCACAAAATTTAACTGTGAAAACATATTTAAATGAAAAAGAAGTCTGTAGCGCTCATACTTCAGAAATGCTTTTTTCTATAAAACAGTTTATAGCCCACTTATCACGAATTTTCCCTCTAGAACCTGGGGATGTTTTAGCTACAGGCTCGCCCCCTGGACCTGGTATGTATCACAATCCACCAATACTTGCAAATATTGGTGATGTAATGCGAATTCATATCGAAAAAATTGGCATGATTGCAAATCCCGTAATAGCAGCTACTAGATAGCTTCTTAGAAATGATATTCATATCCTTCGATTGGCAAATCAGTAAAAACTATCTAATCGCTTTAGTCATGGTAGCTGTTTGTTTTAGCCCAAAGCTAATTTTGGCCCAAAACTATCCTAGTAAACCCATTACGATTATTGTGCCTTTTGTCGCGGGTGGTAGCACAGACGTAACCGCAAGAGCCATTGGCCAAAAACTTTCTTCACAACTTGGTAAACCCGTAGTAGTTGAAAATCGTGCTGGAGGAGGATCTACTATCGGTGTAGCTCATGCAGCTAAATCATTAGCTGATGGACATACGATTTTACTGACCACAATCTCTCTAGCAATTAACGCAAGTCTAAGATCCAAATTAAGTTATGACACTCTGAATGATCTTCAACCTATAATTCAAATCTCATCCTTACCTCTTGTTCTTGTAATTAACGCCTCATTACCGCCAAAAACAATTCAAGAATTTATTACTTACGCAAAAGAAAATACTGGTAAATTGAATTACGCCTCATCTGGCTCAGGGACGTCGCCTCACCTTGCGGGTGAAATGTTTAAAACAATTACTAATATCCAAATGACGCATATTCCATACAAAGGCAATGCGCCTGTTTTAAACGATTTATTAGCAGGCCAAGTTGAAGCACATTTCGGACTCTTGCCAGGTATGCTTCCACATATTAAGAGCGGTAAATTACGGGCTCTAGCAGTAACTACAAAAAACAGAGTGAGCTCTCTTCCAGATACTCCAACAATATCTGAAATAGGTTACCCTAATTACGAAATTAACTCTTGGCAAGGCTTATTTGCTCCAGCAAATACCCCATCAGAAATTATAAACAAACTAAATGAAGTCGTAAATCGTATCCTGAGTGATCCGGAATTTAGAAGTGTTTTGGCAAAAGAAGGCTCAGATCCTGTAGGTGGAACCATTGCTCAGTTTTCTTCACATGTTAGCTCTGAGGTCCAAAAATGGGCAAAAGTGGTTAAAGACTCAGGTGCGCAAGCTGACTAAATTTTCTAGGCAAACTAAAAGTATGATCACTCAACTTCCTGCATACCAGCGAAGTATTATTTTTTCTTGATTATTTTTACAAGGATACCTCAGTGTCACATTGGTCAATAGGCATTGATATTGGCGGAACATTCACGGATTTGGTTGCAATTGAGTCCAAAATGAGCCGAATTTATGAATTAAAAATATTAACAACGCACTCTGATCCAATGATCGGGGTTATTAAAGGCCTTGAAGAATTAATCCAATCTCAAACTATTAATCCACAAGATATTTCACGAGTAGTGCACGCTAGTACGCTATTTACGAATGCTTTAATCGAGCGGACTGGGTGCGTAACTGGCTTGATTACTAATCAAGGATTTAAAGATATTATTGAAATGGGTAATGAACGAAAATATGATTTATACGACTTGGCTATTTCAAGAAATAAACCAATTGTTTTAAGAACCCATCGCGTTGAGGTAAGTGGACGAATCAATGCAAAAGGCGAGGAGTTAGTTCCCCTCAATCTCGATGAGTCAATGCTAGCAATAAAAAAACTTAGTGATTTAGGCGTTCAATCTATCGCCATCTGCCTATTACATTCCTACTGTAACCCGTCACATGAAAAACAATTAGCAGAACTAATCGTAAAGACATATCCATCTATCGTAGTTACTCTATCCTCCGAAGTGAGTCCAATCATTCGAGAATATGAACGAACCTCTACCGCCGTGACGAATGCCTATATAAAACCTCTTGCCAACTCCTATCTTGGCAGTTTTGAAAAGGTGTTGAATTCCTTAGGAATTCAATCTCAAACCCTTATGATGCTGTCGAATGGTGGACTAAATCGACTTCAAGAAGCAAAAAACAATCCCATTGCGCTTTTAGAATCTGGGCCAGCAGCAGGTGTGACTAGCGCAGCCTATTTTGGTAAGGAAGAAAATTTTCAGCAGTTACTGGCTTTTGATATGGGTGGAACCACGGCTAAGCTATGCTTAATCGAAAATGGCCAAGCAGCTATTACCCATGCCTTTGAGGCGGCAAGACTTAAAAGATTTGTTCCAGGTAGTGGTATTCCACTTCATATTACTACTGTTGACCTCATTGAAATTGGCGCAGGAGGCGGAAGTATCGCTGAATTAGACGCACTTGCACTCCTCACTGTTGGTCCCAAAAGTGCCGGCTCTGAGCCTGGCCCAGCTAGTTATGGGCTTGGCGGCCTTTTACCTACCGTTACGGATGCAAATTTAATTTTGGGTTACCTTAACCCACTATTTTTTGCAGGTGGTAAACTCCCCCTATCTAGGGAACTCGCACTCCAAAGTACGACACATCTATGTGAGGCACTAGCGATCAGAGCAACTCAATTAGCTTTAGGTATTCATGATATCGTCGCCGAAAATATGGCGACAGCAGCACGCTTACATGTTGCTGAGCATGGCCATGATCCAAAATCTTTTGTCTTAGTAGCGACTGGTGGTGGTGGCCCCCTACATGCCTACTCGATCGCAAAAAAAATTGGTGTTACTAAAATCCTTTGCCCATCGAATGCAGGTGTTGCCTCTGCATTCGGCCTACTCATTGCTCCAGCTAGAGCGGATAGATCAAAAACAATTAGTTTTAAACCCCAAGTTGATGATATTAAACGATTTAATATTACTATATCTGATCTAGAGAATGAAGTTCGACATGCCTTAATTTCTTTGTCAGAAACTTTCTCTCCAATCGAAATAACCTATCAAGCTGAAGCACGATTTGTCGGTCAAGGATTTAACTTGCTCTTTGATTTAAACCACACCAAAACATACCTCAATACTAATAAAAATTACTCAGATGATATTCAAAAAACATTTCTAAGCGCTTATCTTAAAAAATTTGGCAGAATACCCCCCAATGGAGTTATTGAACTCGTAAATTTACGCGTTCATGGTGTTTCAAAACCAATCATGCCATGGATTAGATCTCCATTGCCTGAGATAAAAAAATCCCCTATCGAATTGAACAGACCAGTATATTTCAAAGAACTAAATGCTTTTGTAGATACGCCTATTTTCAATCGTGGTCAATTACCTAACAATTTCAAAAAACAAGGTCCATTATTAATCGAAGACTCTAGTACCACAATTGTCGTCGGCCCAACCGCATCTATAGAAAAAACAAATAATGATAATCTTCTAATGCTCATTAATGCATAAATAACTCAAATATGTCACAACCAAAAACACCCTTTGATACTATATTTTTAAAAATATTTTGGACACGCATCCAGGCAATCGCAAATGAAGCTGCTCAGCTAATTATTCGTACGTCTTTTTCAACGCTATCCTCTGAAGCGAATGATTTTGCAGTTGTTATTACAAACTCTCAAGGCCAGGCCATTGCTGAAAATAGTGGAAGTATCCCCTCCTTTATTGGTACTCTTCCGAAAACAGTTCAAGCAACAATCAATCAAATTGGTAAAGAAAATATGTCAGATGGTGATATCTTTATCACTAATAATCCATGGATTGGTACTGGCCACTTAAACGATGTTTGTCTAATTAAACCAATTTTTTATCTGCAAGAAATTATTGGCTTTTCAGCAACAGCAGGGCATGTCCCTGATATCGGTGGAAAAATTCGCTCAGTTGATGCACGTGAATTATTTGAAGAAGGTTTTCATATCCCAATTATGCCCCTTTTAAAAAATGGCGAGCCAGACTCAACTCTCGTCACGCTCATTCGAACCAATGTTCGTACACCAGATCAAACTGTGGGTGATATTTTTTGCCACGTTGGTGCTGTGGAGTTAATCAGTTCGCGTATATCAAACCTGATGCAAGAGTACACCCTAACAAATATTGATGGTCTAGCTAACGAGTTATTTGAACGAAGTAAAACAGCAATGCAAGAAGCAATTCAGAAACTACCAGAAGGCCTATATCAGTATTCGATGCAAACCGATGGTTTTAACGAAAGATTTAATTTTTGTGTTGCTATTACTATCAAAAATAAATCGATTACTTGTGATTTTAGTGGCTCATCTCCACAACAACCCTTTGCAATTAATTGCGTCTTATCTTATACCAATGCTATGGCAGTTTACGCGATTAAAAGCCTACTACTTCCATCACTCCCGAATAATCACGGATTATTTGAACCTCTCATCATCCAGGCACCGGAAGGATCAATGTTAAATCCAAAATCTCCAGCCCCAGTTGGGGGAAGATCCTGCACGGGTCATTATGTGCCTTGTCTCATTTTTGGAGCACTAGCAACTATATTACCTGAGCAAGTAATGGCAGCCTCGGGATCGCCTGTCTGGATTACCAATCTTAACGGCCTACGCGTCGATGGCAAACCATTCGCAACAGTCCTTTTTTATAATGGTGGAATGGGAGCTACAGTTAGCAAAGATGGTGCGTCAGTAATGTCCTGGCCAAGTAATATCTCACCAACTCCGATAGAAATTGTCGAACGTGATGCACCTTTTTTCTTTGAAACAAAAACACTTATCCCTAATTCAGGGGGGCGAGGTAAATATCGCGGCGGCCTTGGTGAAATGGTATCCTTCATCAATCAACATGTAAGTCCAGTTTCTGTAGTTTTTCTGACTGAACGAATCCATATTGCAGCTCCAGGTATTGAAGGGGGTCAAGCTGGTGCGTTAGGTAGCGTTAGCATTAATGGTCAGATAATCGATTCACGCAAGCCTCAACTTCTAAATCCTGGAGATGTCGTTGTTTTAAAAACTCCTGGAGGTGGTGGCTATCAAGATTATAAAAACAGAAGTACCGAGTTACAAATAGATGATGTTACACAAGGCTATGTCACTTAAAAAGAAAGTTGAATCATGAAAAATTACACTTTAAAAAAATGGTTTATAGGCTTTTTTATATTATTTAGTAACAATATACCGCTAGCTTTTGCCCAGCCATTCCCGAGTGAGAAGCCCATTACGCTCATTGTTGGATTCTCACCGGGTAGTAGTATTGATTTAGTCGCTCGAACTTTTGCAAAATCTTTAACCATCAAATTCAAACAACCTGTCATCGTTGAAAATAAACCAGGGGCTGGCGGCAATATCGCTGCAGAATTTGTTGCGAGAACAAAACCCGATGGCCATACATTATTAATCGTAGCCAATAGCATTGCAATTAGTCCTGCGCTCTACCCCAACATGAACTTCGATGTAAAAAAAGATTTTATGCCTATCTCCTATCTAGGTATCGGCCCCGTAATCATCAAAGTAAATAAAGATTTAAAACTCAATTCTATAAAAGAATTAGTAGCCTACGCGAAGGCTCATCCAGGAAAATTAAACTATGGATCCTCCGGTGAGGGAGGAACTCCTCATATGGCCAGTGTACTTTTCGAACAAACAGCAAATATTAAAATGACTCATATTCCATACAAAGGAGGGGGAGATGCATTGGCTGCTTTAATGGGAGGGCAAATCGATCTTTTAATTAACCCGCTATTGGGCGATGTGCAATCAGATAAGATCATATCCCTGGCCATTAGCGGCAATCAACGATCACCACTCGCGCCAGAAGTTCCAACTTTCAAGGAGGCAGGTTTTGATTTTAATATCGGGGTTTACTACGGAGTTATTGGGCCAAAGGGTATAAATCCAAAAGTACTTGAACAATTAAACCAATATTTTAATGAAGCTATCTCTGATAAGGATCTTGTCGAAGTTATTACCAACAAGAGCGGTATAGTCCTGCAAAAAATGACTCCATCAGAATTTGGGGATTACCTCACCAAAGATATTGAACTTTGGAAAAAAGTTGTCTCTAAAAAAGTTTCTTAAGAAAAACCGGCTGCGATAATTTGTCACAACAAAAGATTCTCAAAGCCATTTATTTAAATATGCTAATGGTTCCCATGTGTTTAAGTGCATGACTAGTCATCATCCTTACCAAATTAGCACGATAGTCCTTGGTAGCATACATATCCTCAATCAAGTTTTCTGTGCTGATTTCTAAGTTTGCAGCAGCGCCGTCAACAAAAGATTCCAATAGGGTTTTTTCAAGCTGAACTAAACGATACACTCCAGATTGCCCAGCTCCAGTCACAGCTACTCGAACAGATCCTTCAAATCTGGCAATAAAAACTCCCGCCTGTGGATACCTAGCTGCTGGGCTCTTGAATTTTGCATAGCCAGCGGATAAAGGAGTTGGAAACCGAATCGCTATAATAATTTCAAAGGGCTCCAGCGCAGTCTCGAATAATCCCACAAAAAAATCATCAGCTCTGATCTCACGCAGATTTGTAATGATCGTTCCACCCAAACCTAACACGGCAGATGGATAATCTGCAGCAGGATCATTATTAGCAACCGATCCGCCAATAGTTCCCCGTTGACGTACTTGGCGATCCCCAATGGAGCCAGCCAAACCAGCTAATGCAGGAATTAACTCTTGGACAATTTTTGAAGTAGCAACTTGGACGTGTGTAGACATCGCACCAATGATTAAATCATTGGAATCAACCCTTATAGCCTCTAATTCTCCTATGTGACTTAAATCAATCACATGGTCTGGTGTAGCTAAATCCTGCTTCATCGCCGGCAACAAAGTATGGCCGCCAGACATAAAAACTGCGTTCTCTAAAGTCTGAGACAGCTCTTTGGCTTGTCCTAAAGTAGTCGGACGATGGTAAGTCATTGGACTCATTTACTACCTCGTAAATAGCAATTCGCTTGGTTATTCATTACTGGCATTGACTTAACGGGCATGCATTTTTTCTGATGCAGCCACTATCGCTTTGACAATATTATGATAGCCCGTGCAGCGACAAAGATTTCCCTCCATCTCAGATCGGACTTCCTCGGGTGTTAATACCCTCGCGTGGCGATTAATTAAATCGACGGCAGACATCATCATCCCAGGAGTACAAAAGCCACACTGCAAAGCATGATGCTCTATAAATGCCTCTTGAATAGGATGTAAATGAACCCCATCAGATAAACCTTCAACAGTTACAACGCGACTATCCTTCGCGTTAGCCACTAGGACTGTACAGGACTTGACCGATACCCCATCCACTAAAACAATACAGCAGCCACACTGCGTGGTATCACAACCAACATGGGTGCCAGTCAGACCCAAACTGTCTCGTAAAAATTCAGCTAAAAGCATATTATCTGGCACGTCTTTGGATACCAATCGACCATTCACCTCTAATCCAACCATACTCATAACAGAACCTCTTTATTTTTTCGAGCAGCATCTAAGGCAGTCCAAATCTTTACTGGCGTAATTGGCATGGGAATTTCTATAGGGCCACATATTGGCATTAAGGCATCTTCAACGGCACTCGCAATAACGGCCAAAGCAGGAGTCGTTCCACCCTCACCGCCAGCTTTGATACCAAAAGGGTTTGTGGGTGACAAAACTTGTGCGATTTCAGTTTTAAAACTCGGTAAATTATCAAAGCGTGGCATGGCGTAGTCCATGAATGAGCAACTCAATGGTTGCCCTGAACTAGCATCTATAAAGCACTGTTCCCATAATGCCTGCCCAACACCCTGAGCAATACCGCCATGTGTTTGCCCATGCACAATCATCGGATTAATACAACGTCCAACATCATCTACCGTGGCATAGTTCAAAATAGCTAGAGCACCGGTCTGCGGATCAATCTCGATCTCGCAAATACAAGTTCCATTCGGAAAGACCGGTGTATGCATCTCATTATCACGTCGTACTTGAATACCACCTTGCAGATCGGCAGGTAACTCCGATCGTTGTGCCAGTCGCAATAATTCGAACCAATCTACTTGAGTCTTCGAAGGCCCGTGAACAAATAGCCCCCGCTCAAACTCGATCTCGTCTACTAAAACACCCAAGACAGCTGCTAATATGTTTTTAGCTCTGACTTTTAAATCAATTGCGGCGTAAGCTAAGGCCGTACTTGCATGACGTAATGAGCGCCCTGAATGAGTCCCACCACCCGCACTCACAATATCGGTGTCGCCCATCGTAATAAAGACTTGTTCAAAAGATACTTCCAGTAAATCAGCCGTCACTTGCGAAAAACTTGTTTCATGACCCTGTCCTGCCGGTTGCGTTCCAATCACGACTTCAATATGCTTCTCGCGGACTATCAAGTCAACCCGCTCTTTTGGAAATCCGATCGAAGACTCAACATAATTGGCAAAGCCAACACCTAATAACTTACCTCTTGCCTTTGCCTGCGCGCGACGCTTCTCAACACCCTGCCAATCTGCTAGTAATAGGGCTTTGTCCATATTAATTTCATATTCGCCACTATCATAAGTCGAACCAATGGCATTGGTATAAGGCATCTGACTTGGTTTAACTAAATTCTTGCGGCGCAAATCCAACCGGTCTATGCCGATTTGACGAGCCGCTTTATCAATGAGGCGCTCAATCGCAAATGTGACTTCTGGTCTGCCCGAACTTCGGTAAGCTTGGGTTGCCATCGTATTTGAAAAAACTGCTCGTGACCTTAAAAGTAATAGAGGAATATCATAGGAACCAGTTACTAATCCCGAGCCTTTACTCAATGGCGATAAAGAAACACAGCAAAATCCAACATTACTCAAATTATTCGCTCGCATCGCCAGAAATTTACCATTGGCATCAATCGCTAAAGAAACTTCTGTGACTAAATCTCGGCCTTGATAGTCAGTTAAAAAAGCCTCTGTTCGATCAGCCCGATATTTCACGGGTAAGCCGATTTTTTTCGAGGCCCACATAACTAGACCAAATTCCACAAAAACTCGATTACGCGTCCCAAAGTTCCCACCAACATCATAGGATAAAACACGTACCTTTTCGGGGTCAATCCCTAAAACCTGTGCGAGCTCTTTCTTTTGCCGTACTGCCCCTCCACTGCCTGCGTAAAGAGAGTAACTTTGTGTCGTACTGTCAAAATTACCCAATGCAGCGCGTGGCTCAAGAGGTACTCCAGTGACTCGGTTAATATGCGTTTTCATAGATACTACATGGGCGGCTTTCTCAAAAGCAGCATGGGTAGCTTGCTCGTCACCAAAACTTGAATCGACTAGCATATTATTGGGCAGATCTTCCCAAACCAAAGGGGCATCAGAGGCGGCAGCTTTTTGCGTATCTGCTACCCAAGGTAATTCTTCATAGTCCACTAGTAAAGCCTGCGCAGCTTGTCTGGCCTGCTCACGCGTCTTTGCAACAACCATGGCTACGGCTTCTCCAACATGTCTGGCTTTATCGGTTGGTAACAAAAAATGACGTCCAAGGAAAACTGGCGTGTCGCTCGGTCCACGCAGGCGTACATCAAACTTGGTCGAAGGTACCGGGCTGTGATCGATGGCATTTAAACCATCCGCTAGGCAATCTTGCCCTGTAAAAACACCTAATACACCAGGCATTGCTGAAACAGGCTCTTTATCAATCTGCAAAATACGTGCATGCGGATAGGGTGATCTAACCATCCATGCCCAAGACTGATTAGGTAAATTAAAGTCGTCTGTAAAGCGCCCCTGACCCGTCACTAAACGCAGGTCCTCTTTCCGCGCTAATGGTTGACCAACAGCTTTTAGGGTAACTCCGTCGATAAGATCAGCAGGTCTGGGCTCAAGTTGTAAACCGTGTGATATATCATTCATGAAAGAAATTATCCCTCATGAATAACTTGCTGATAATGAGATAAATCTAAGTATTGATCTAATTGCGAAGAATCTAATGAACCCGTACCATATTTCTTACGTAACTCAACTACGGTTTTCATACCCTCTAACAAAACCTTACCATCTGGTGTTAATCCAGAGCGCGCAGACAATAAACTTGCCATGACTGCAGATATCACACCGGGTTTAATATCTGGCATTTTTGCTAACAATAATTCGGATGCTTGAGAACGATTATTCGGATCGAGCGTCCAGGCAAGTCCTTTTAAATACCCACGAATAAATCCCTGAGCATGCTTGGCATGCTGCGTTAACCAACTAGCCCTTGCCGCCACAATACCGCCCTGATAAGCCGAGAAAGTTTGCGAACTTTGTCTGAACACTTGGAATCCAGCCGCCTTGGCAATGCTAGTGAATGGTTCGATCGTAATGGTACCGATATGCTGGCCATCTTTAACAGACTGCCAACGCTCTGGCGTGGCACCAACCGCAACCGGCAAATAGTCATTACGACCTAAACCTAACTCTTCTAACATGGCATAAAAGACAAAAGCAAAGCCAGTACCGACAGCGTCTAAGGCAAGACTCTTGCCCCGGATCTCTTGACTAGAGTGAATACTTGAGTGAAATATCGCACTCAGCTCAATTTGTGTTGCGCCCATAATCACTCGAAAATCACTCCCACCATCAAGCGCCACAGCACCCTGTCCTTCTTGGTATGCAACAATGTTGTCAAACGCCGTAAACGCAATATCAAAAGCCCCAGCATGAAACTGCTGGATCTGATAAACAGAACTCGGTGTGGTTTCTATACTGACGTCTAAACCCTGCTCTAAAAAGAATCCTTCTTGAAGCGCAGCAAAAACGGGTAAGTTGGGTGCTCCAGGAAAGGCAATTATTTTGATTGGGGTTGGCATCTGTCTTTATCTATTGGTCTGGATTCAGCTAATTCATATAAAATCACTAGTTCTTATTTTAACTGATTCAAACAGGCAAGAGGTCATCTTGAATTATCCATATTCCGTATCAAAATTATTCATCTTATTGACTCTTTGGAGTGGTTTTTTGGGTGGATCCCTGAGCCATTCTGCAGAGCCCTACCCGACCGGACCAGTGCACTTAATCGTGCCATTTCCTGCTGGTGGAGGAGTGGATACAGCCGGTCGAATCCTAGCTCAAAAATTGACCGAAAGTTTTGGTAAGTCCTTCATCATCGAAAATCGCGGTGGCGCCAATGGGAATATCGGAACAGAAATCGCAGCGAAAGGGAATCCGAATGGGCAAACTCTTCTTTTTACTGGCGCAGGCTATGTCACTAATCCGAGTCTGTATAAAAAAGTACCTTACGATCCCATTAAAAGTTTTGAGCCAGTCAGTCTCATGGCTCTTGGTCCAAATGTACTGGTTGTCCATCCCTCCTTACCAGTGCAAAACGTCAACGATTTAATCGCCCTCTCAAAAGCAAAACCAAATCAAATTGGTTTTGCGGGTTCTGGCAATGGTAGCACCCCACACCTTGCTGGAATGCTACTTAACACCATGGCCAATATTCAAATGCAACATATCCCTTATCGTGGCTCAGGACCTGCGATTACAGCCCTTTTAGCAGGTGAAGCCCCGGTCATGTTTTTGCCAGCAATCAACGCAACCAATCTGATCTCTACCGGCCGAGTAAAAGGCCTTGCAGTTACAAGTACTGAGCGCTTGGCAGCCTTTGCCAATCTGCCAACAATCTCGTCAATACCCGGGCTCGCTGGCTATGAGTCCAGTCAATGGTACGGCGTTTTATCTCCTGCAGGTACTCCCATTGACGTATTAGACCAATTAAATACTCGGATTACTCGCATTATGCAATCCGTAGAGATGCAAGAAAGAATGAAGTCCGATGGACTCGTAATCATGGCTGGCAACCGTGATCAATTTGCCAAACACATTAAAGCAGAACTGAGTAAATGGTCTAAAGTAATTGCCAACTCAGGCGCTACTATCGATTAAGGCCATGCATTGAAGATCAAACATCCATCAAAAAAATTGCTTACTTTTTCATAGCGGAGTTACTCTGGCAAAATGCCCGCGTAGTCGACCACTTTTTTCCAACGGGCAATCTCCGCTTTTAAAAATTGCTGAAACTCCTCCGGTGAACTACCAACTGGCTTGGCACCTTCCATATCAAGAATGACTTTCATCTCAGGCGACTGCGATGCTTTAAAGGTGGCTGCACTCATTTTTTCTAAGATCGCCTTAGGGGTCTTCGCAGGCGCTAACAAGGCAATCCAGGAATCATATTCATAACCAGGCAAACCCGATTCAGCCAAAGTTGGAACACCTGGTAGAGATGGCACAGAATAGCGCCCAGAAACTGCCAAAGCCCTTAATTTTCCTGCTTTTATATGCGGTATTGCCGTCGAAATAGTCGCTAAATTGACTTGTACTTCATTGGCAAGTAAAGCATTGACTGCAGTTGCTCCACCTTTATAGGGGACATGCACCATTTCAACTCCAGCCATATGCTTAAATAATTCCATCGATAAATGCGTACCTGTACCAATACCACTCGTACCATAATTTAATTTCCCAGGATTAGCTTTGGCATAAGCAATCAGCTCTTTAACAGTCTTCACCGGCAGTGCAGAAGATACGACCAACACATTGGGAAAAGATGCTAATTGCGTAACCGGTTCAAAATCTTTTAAGACGTCATAGGGTAATTTTTTATAAATGCTCGGACTAATAGAAAAAGATACCGCAACGGCTAAAAAAGTATATCCATTGGGTGCGGATTTAGCAGCTACATCCGTACCATTGACGCTGCCTGAACCTGGCCGATGCGCTAAATATACTGGCTGCCCCAGCTCATCAGAAAGTAATTTAGCTAATGGCCTAGCTACTTGATCAGTCGATCCTGCTGCGCCCTGAGGAACAATAATACGAATCGACTTATTGGGCCAAGGCTGAGCAAATACTAGATTGATTTGAAAAAATTGCAGTACTAAAATACCTAATAGCCACTGCCTAGACCTCACTAACTTAACTCTTTTCATACTACGAATCCTTCTCTATGGTAGGTCTAAATTTGGTCTCCGGTTTAACATTTTTTCTTTGCTGCCCTAAACTAACCAAACCATTATCTAAATACCCTCCCGCAACTGCAACCCGAGCGTTTTGATCCCAAATATCTAACCAATCGCCACTAGCCTCTCCATACCATGGCTCTTGAGGGCGAAGAGTCGGCAAGCCAAGTTCCCCCCATAACTGTTGGGCACGCTGCATATATTCTTTTTTAGGCAAGGCCAGTGGTGGCATGGGTTTTTTAATCGTGGCATCAATAAGTAAAGTCGAATCCTCGTGCGCCCCCCCCTCACGGCTTGGTCCATGTCCTAAACTTCTGTGACCAGTAATTTGTATGTCCTCAATCGGATTGGTCCGATAGGAAATCGCCCAAAATAAAGCATCTGAATTATCTGGATTAATATCCTCATTAATCGCAATACATACCTTACTAAAATCACTCTTAAAATTGGCCGCTCCATAAAGAGCTCGCCAAACCTCGGTCCTAGGGACCTGCGGTGCAACTGTGATAATGGTTACCCGACGTAGATTGGTCAAGGGCTCATGCAGAGAAACATGCTTGACCCCCTTAATCCCTAAAACATCTCTTAAATGATTTAGAAAAAGTGGCTCGTATGCAACGCGCTTCATCACACTGGACTCTGACGGTGTGACTTGGCTAATATATGACAAGACAATTGGCTTACGCCGATGCGTAATTGCCGTAACGGTCATCGGCATATTAAATTCCTCTAAAGCAATATGCCCGTGAGATTCCCCAAAAGGCGCTTCTGGTTCACAATATTCCGTATCAATATAACCCTCAATCACTATTTCAGCTTCAGCTGGAACTAGTAAATCGACTGTTTTGGCTTTTGTAATACGAATCGGTGCGCCAACCAGACCACCAGCTACTGTAAACTCATCGACACCAATTGGGAGTTTTTGGGGTCCGACAAAAGCTACAGATGGCGGGCAACCTAAAGCAATGGCACATGGCATTCTTTTAATACCCATCTTTTGATACTTTAAGTAATGCGCATACCCCCCAGCACCGCCCGAGCGTGTTGCCATTCGAACTACTAGCCGATCGCTTGCTTTTAATGCAGCTCGGTATGTCCCCATATTTTGAACACCAGTCTCAGGGTCGACTGTAATGACATTGGTTGCAGTTAAAGTGGGGGCAGCATCAAAACCAGGGCTTGAAATAGGAATCGGTAAACAATCGAGCCCACGACCCTGCCCAATCAAATCATCCCCCGTCCAAACAACCTCATGGCAATCTGCATCAGTTACTAAAATAGGGGCAATCGGGTGGGCAATTGCCTGATCCCACCGCGCAGCGATCTGATCAATCGCAACACCCATACCAATTGAGTAAATCGCTCGGTTACCAGCCATTGCTCCAACCAAGACAGGCATATCAAACTTTCGCCCATGACTATCTATCACGTGATTAAATAAAAAAGCCTTTCGGTCGGCCTCAGGCATACCTCCAACAAACTGCCAACGAACTAAAGGATGTAGTTCCGAGTCTTTATTCACTGGCTGGTCAATGGTTATCAATAAATTCTTAGCCCTGAGCGCTGCAAGATGCTCGTGTAAGTCTGGATATCCCCGGTAGTTTTTGGTCATCATGTCTTTTAAAAAATAAAATTAATCTTACCTCAGAATCTTGGTGTTACTCTAAAGGGTCCTACATCGCTAACTAATCAAACCGAGCAACTACCCTACCATGCACTTGTCCTAATTTGAGTTGATCTAAAACACCGGATATCTCATCTGCGCTACAAGTGCTCAAGGGAAGTGGCTGTAAACGACCTGTTTTAGCTAATTCAACAACCTCTCTTAATTCTGGTAAAGAACCGACATACGACCCTTGGATTGTCAAGGCACGCTGCGCCAAAGTAACCGTTGGCAACTTAATCTCCCCACCAAATAGTCCCACACTTATTAATCTGCCACCTTTTCGTAAAGATTGCAGCGCTACTTCTGCGGTTTGCGTAGCCCCTACAAAATCAATCGCACCCCACAAACCTCCAGTGACACTTTTTAATTGCTCAATAGCCTCCTCGTATCGCTGGGGATTGATGAGCATAGTGGCTCCCGCCTCACGTGCTAGTGCCCATTTCTTTTCATCAATTTCTGCCAAAATAATTCTCTCATGGCCAAGGGCTTTTAAAATCGAAATCGCCATTAAACCGAGGCCACCACCCCCGAAAATCACGATATGATCTGTCAGGCTACAGGGCTGAAGTTTTTTGATCGCTGAGTAAGCCGTTAAACCCGAGCAGGCCAAGACCGATGCAAAAATGGGATCGATTCCCCCAACATCGATTAAGTACCTCACATCAGGGACTAATAAGTAACTGGCATAACCCCCTGGTCTTTGAATACCTAAATATCTTGGCTGCATACACCAATTGTCCATCTGCGCCAGGCAACTAGGGCATTGCCCACAGCCAGTCCAAGGATAAACCAGCCGATCTTCTCCAACTGGTACGTCATTGGCTTCTTCGCCGGCAGAAATAACCGTTCCATAGGGCTCGTGACCCATTGTCATCGGCAGTTTCATACCGCGCTCTTGCATCTGAAACCGTTTACCACTCCCCAACTCGAAATATCCGTCCCGAATGTGCACGTCACTATGACATACGCCACAATACTTGAGTTTGATGAGTACCTCAGAACCCTGAGGAATCGGCTGAGCTCGTAATACTTTTTGTAAGGGACTACCCCATTCTTGCAAATCTAAACTAAACATCTTTCCACCATCTTCTGTAGTTAAGTATGACTTATAAGCATTAAGGAGGGCTCCAAACACACCCAAAACAACTAAATGGATCAGCGCAGGAGTTACTTTCCCCAATTTGTACTGCATAAAGTACTTGTTTTACCAATAAATCTGCAAATATTTAGCCAATATATCGAATAAATGATATAGTGATCCTATTCTAATTAATTGAAAAAAATTTATGAATATCTCCTCCTACGCGCTAACTTCTTCAGATGATGTCTTTTCTAGCATTCAAGCGAACCAAAATTATGCGAAGTCACTCAATGTGATTCGAGACAACATTAACAATTTTGGTAAATCTGCTGAAGCTGCTCAACAACAGTCCGCTCCTAATCCTGTCTCACCGGCTGTAGTTTTAGATATTAGCGGAACCGCGAGGATGTCTCTGTAAAGAACCCCCAGTTGTAAAAGGTTTTATCCAAAGACTCATCCTCAGCTGATGATTTTTTGGAGTGTCTTATATTCTGCTTTGCAATAGGCCCTAACCGAATGTGAACCTCCAAGTTTCATCGACTAGATATCCTGGTTTTTTACTTTTTCACCAAATACCAAATTTCTTTAAAGATTGCTCGCTCTGCCGAACTGTTTAAGGAGACCTCTGGCATCCAACCTCGTTCATAAGCCTGGTTTAAGATCGATCTTGTTCTTCGATTCAAGAGATATTCAGTTAACTCAGAAACAGCCTCCTTGGAACTTTGCGATCCGAATTGACGCTCCTTGGTAATTTTTCGCACGGCACTGGAAATATGCCGAAGGTACTTGAGTTGTACCTGCAACTGTTGGATTGCAAGCATGGCAGCTTTTGTATCGCTTTGTAGTTGCTTTAGACCCAGCAGAGGACTAAATTCACTTCCCAAAGGCTTACCCGAGGAGATCTGCCACAAACTATTTAAAATACTCACTTCATTGGATTTTGCAAGCTTTAAGGTTTGGAGTGCGCTAATCGCAGCCGCGTCTTGTTCCCTCAGAACCTGATCAAATGCCTGTATTTCTGCACTTTTTACATCAAATTCCCCAGAAACTTCATCCAACAGCTCACCAACTTGTAATAAAGCCTCGCTAACCATGGGATCGATTGGCTTACACATGGCGTCCATGAGTTGTTGTAAAAAAACTGGATTTTTTATACCAAGTAACTGCTTTAAAATCGAACTCATAGAAATCTCTTTATAAACTTACCAGTTTGATGCCCCCGTCAACCAAAAAATTCCTCTCAATAAGTAATAATGATATAGTTATTATTATTACGGATTAAAAGGATTGCGCTATGAATGTCTCTTCCTATGCTCTTAGCTCAGCAGATCAAGTCTTCTCTAAACTTGACTCAAGTCTTACCCCAACCAAATCTTCAACTACCATCAACAATGATGAAACCAAACTCAATCAAGTAGCTACCCAATCCAATTCAACGCCTAACCCAATCTCACCATCAGTGGTTTTAGATATCAGTGATACCGCTAAAACCAAATTAAAAGAGTCAACCTCGATGTCTAACTAAGACCTGCTGTCAGGATGCTAGGCACTTTGCTCAAGACTTAACGAATACCTGAGTTCATTTCCAAAATAGGCTCCATTACCGCGAGGACAATCGCCAAAACAATCACGCCCATGAGTAAAATCAAAATGGGCTCTAATAAAGTCGAAATCATCTTCGTTTTTTGCTGGGCATCTAACTCAGCATTTTGGGCACCGTACTTTAACATTTGCGCTAGTTGACCAGAAGATTCTCCCGCCCGAATCAAATGAATCAATAAACTTGGAAATACCCCCGTCATACCAAGTGCACGTGAAAAACTGGTACCCTCTCGTACCCGCTTTTCAGTATCCACAATGGCAAACTGTAAAACCACATTGGATAGGGTCTGCCTGGCACTCTGCAAAGCATCCAGTATCGGCACGTTCGCGGCAATCATCATCGACATACTATTGGCAAAACGGGCAACTTCAAATGATCGGATTAAATGGCCAATCATCGGTAAATTCAGACACAATCCGTCAAAGGACTTTCTGATCCGCTCATTTTTGATGAGAAAATGTGCACAAAAACTAGTCAATAATAAAATTACTAGTAAGAGCCAACCCCAGGTCGTTAAAAACTCAGATAAGCCTAAAATAAAACGCGTTAAAAATGGTAATTGCTGCTTTGAACTAGCAAAAACTCTCGCAATCTGCGGCACTACACTCGTCATCAAAAAGATAACCACCATGATCGAGATACTAATTAATAGCGCTGGATATACTAAAGCATTCGTTATTTGCTGTCGCAGAGCTTGCCGCTTGTCCAAAAACAGCGATAATTCTTGTAAGACTAAGCCTAATTTTCCACTTTGCTCTGCACCTGCAACAATACCCTGATACAAGGTATCAAAAGATTTCGGCTGGGTACTGATCGCCTTTGAAAGTGGCATACCAGATCGTAATTCGTCTAAGACACCCTCTAAAATATCCTGCACATGGGAAGAAGTCGTCTCTTCTGACAAAATTGCCAAAGCCTGATCAATGGGAATGCCAGAGCGAATTAATAAAGCAAACTGCTTCGTAAAAAAGGCTAATTCATCTTGACTAAGGCGCTGCTTGCTGAAGGTGATTTGCTGCCAAATACTCTTCTTCGAGTGTTCTTGATAGGGGCTCAGCGAGATAGGAACAAGTTGCTTACTCAGTAATAGTTGCCGAGCAGATTGTAAAGAGTCACTCTCTAATATCCCTTTTTCAGTAGTTCCAGAATACGATACTGCTTCAAAATGAAAACGTGGCATAGCGTTAATCAGGTACCGAGTTGCCAGTGACGCGCAGAATCTCTTGTTGCGTCGTCTTCCCAGCATCAAACCACCTCTGCGCATCTTCTGCCATTGTTCGCATACCACCTAATTGGGCTTTTTGACGGATACTACTTTCTGCTGCAGACTGATGAATTAAATCGCGGATGGCATCGTTGATCGTCATTAATTCATAAACGCCAGCCCGACCACTAAACCCCGAAGCACCACATACAGAGCAGCCAACACCCTGGCAACTCGCACAAATTAATCGAATGAGCCGTTGACCTAAAACGCCCAGTAAAGAAGATGAAAGTAAAAACGGCTCAATCCCCATATCAATCAGCCGAGTAACCGCCGAAGGAGCGTCATTGGTGTGCAGGGTTGCTAAAACCAAGTGCCCTGTCAAAGAGGCCTGAATAGCAATTTGGGCAGTTTCTAAATCACGAATCTCCCCAATCATGACAATATCCGGATCCTGACGCAAAATCGCTCGAAGGGCCCGAGCAAAGTTCATGTCAATTCTGGGATTTACCTGCGTCTGTCCAATCCCATCTAAGTTGTATTCAATCGGATCTTCAACCGTCATAATGTTATTCACCGTCGATCGAAGACGTAACAAAGCACCATACAAAGTAGTCGTTTTTCCACTACCTGTAGGACCCGTTACTAAAACAATGCCATGCGGCCGGTGAATTAAAGCATCAAACTCTAAAAAAGTGTGCTCGCTCATGCCCTGACGAACTAAGTCTAATTTACTATAGTCTTTGTCTAGAATTCGTAAAACAACCCGCTCACCATGTGCTGTTGGCAAAGTGGATACACGAACATCAATCGGACGACCACCAACCCGCAAGGAAATACGACCGTCCTGCGGTAATCTTTTCTCGGCAATATCTAGGGCAGCCATGATCTTAATCCGTGAGACGAGGGCGCTATGCAAATCCTTACGCATATTGACAATATCTCTTAAATGGCCGTCAACTCGAAATCGCACGACCGACTGCCGCTCAAAAACTTCCAAATGAATATCCGATACGCCATCTCGACTAGCCTGCTTCAAAAGACTATTAATCATCCGCACGACGGGGGCATCATTGGTCATTTCTAACAAGTCTTGTGCAATCGGCATCTCTTGTAATAACTGCGATAAGTCAACTGACTCCTCTACTTCATCCGCTACTTGAGCAGCATCGGTATCGTCCCGGGCATAAGCTGCATTAATTTCTTGTAATAAAGAAGCACTCGGCTTTAATTGCCGATGAATCGGCCCAACCAGACTCATGACCTCTTGAATACAATGCCAAGGCGTGTTGGTGCTATGCCATAAAACTTCCGCCTGCCCCCCCGAAGATTGCAAGAGGACTTCATGCGCTTTGCTATACGAGAAGGGGATCTTGAACACTTTTATACCTTATATGCAAAACGACACACGAGAAAACGAAATAATCCGAATCATTTCACAGAAAAAGGCACTGCCGAGGGACTCGACTCTTTACTACTTGGTGTCTGAATCGTTGAGAATTCATCCAAAGTCGGTAATTTTTCCTTGGGAATTAATTTAGGAGCTTGCTCAAAGTTTTCTCTCTTTTGATTCATCGAATTAAAAGAACTATCCGACAAATTCTTTAACTCATTCTCGTCTTTGACTATTTTTGGCCTTAAAAAGACCATCAAATTGGACTTCTCTCTGGTCTTCGCATCGGACCGAAACAGCGCCCCTAAATAAGGAATATTACTCAAATAAGGTACCTTAAAAGCACTATCTGTATAGCTATCTTGCATTAAACCACCGAGCACTAACATTTGACCATCGTCAACCAACACATTGGACTCAATATTTCTTTTATTCAAGACATATCCACCAGTCGTAGTTGATAGGCTAGTATTTATTGAAGAAACCTCTTGATAAATCTGTAACTTAATCGTCCCCGTCTCAGAAATCTGTGGCTTAACTCGCAAAGTCACCCCAATATCCTGACGAGCAACTGTTTGAAATGGGTTTACCCCCGTTGAACTGACCGTCCCCTGCGAAAACTGACCAGTAATAATCGGGACGTTTTGACCAACCACAATCCTAGCCTCTTCATTATCGAGCGTCATCAAATTAGGTGTCGATAGGATATTCGTGCCAGCTCGCGACTCTAGGGCATTTACAAGTGCAGAAATTCCTGTTCCGCCTACAAAACTTTTGATTAAACCCAAATTTAAACCAGCGGCTGGCGCGACCGTGGCCGCCGCGCCACCACCACTTAAAATGGCGTTCGTGCTGCTACTCAAATTAACCACGTTTGCGCCAGTCCCAACTCCAGCATTAAAGTTGGTTCCTGAATAGACTGCATTATTACTCGTACCAGAAATATTTTGCCACTGCACACCAATCTGGGCAGCGTCCGCTGCACTCAACTCGACAATCAATGCTTCTATATAGATTTGGGCACGCCGCTTGTCTAGTTGTTCAATGACTTGTTTCAAATTACGAAAGAGGGGTTCACTAGCTGTAATAATAAGTGAATTCGTCGAGGGATCCGCCTGAATAATGCCGCCAGTAGACGGCGCACTAGAACTAGTCAATGCAGAAGTAGAAGCGCTCGAACCCATTTGCCCAGAGCTGACATTGGCTACATTAGCCGAATTTAGACTTGCGCTTGGATTTTGATTCATCGCTGGATTTGGTAAAGTCTGAACACCGAGTTGTTGACCCGTTGCCTGGGCAGATAAAGAGGCATCAGCAGCAACAATAGCCCGTAAGGTGATCGCCAATTTGGTGGCGTCGGCATTTTTTAACGGGACGACCCAAATATTACCAAACTTCTCTTTTTGAGGAACATCTAAATTGGCAATTAAATTTCGTACCTGGGCCAGCTTATCCGAGGTCCCCCCACGAATTAATATCGAATTACTCCTTGGCTCAGCAACAAACGCAATCTTAAAAGCCGGCTCCGGATTAGCTGTATTGGTTGTATCAAATATCTTGGTTAATAAAGCAACTGTCTCTAGCGCCGTGGCATTTTTCAACTGAATACTTTGGACGTTGCCAGCATCTGGGGTATCTAATGAAGCAATTAGCTGGGCAATCCGCTGGATGTTACTGGCGTAGTCCGTAATGACAATGGAATTATTACCTGAATACGCATTCATCGAACTATTTGGTGAAACTAAAGGCTTGAGGGTCGCAACTAAGTTATTGGCCGACTCTTGCTGTAATTTAAAGACGCGCGTAATCACCTCATCACCACCAATGCGCTTACCAGTGACTAAAGTACTTTGTAATTTCGCGTCTGCATCAGTGACGACGCGGTAGGTACCATTTGCATCAATTAAGGCATAACCATTCATTCTAAGAGCTGTTGACAAAGCCTCTAAGGCTTTTACAGATGAAACTGGGCGAGCACTAGATAGACTCATTACACCCTTAACCTTGGGGTCTAAGATGATCGTCTGATTCGTGGCTTTTGCTATCGCACTAACCACCGCTTCAATATCCGTATTAAAAAAAGCCAAGTTAATACTGTCTGTGGTACTGGGCTGCGCATATCCCAAACCTATCCCGAAGAACAGATAACTTCCTAAAATAACCAGTTTTCTCAACAAATATTGCATCACAAATACTCTCAAAATTGCAAACGATAAATATCGCCCTGCTGCACGCCTATCAAGGATAACAAACTTGCCAGTGATTCCGTATTTTGGTTTAAGGCAAAGGCCTGACCAACAAAAGATAACTGCCGGTCGTGTATCTTACCCTGTCCGGCTAAAACCAGAGGTCCCATCAGCGTTTTTAGATCCCACTGATCTAACATCGCCATATTCATCATAATCTCGTAACTACCCAGTGGTACGACGGGACTCATTGGACTTGACATTTCATGCATCACAATCCTTAAACTCCCCAGCCCGCCTTTCCCTAACTCCAGATCAGACCAGCTAGCAGTCAATTGCCCAACTGGCTTAATGGTATTCCATGGACTACCCAAGTTTTCTAATAAATGCGCAGATATCTTCAAAATATTATTGGCAAGCTTCCACCGGCCATCAGCCCAGCTAATTATCAGTGGTTTTTCAAAAGCGAGATGTTCAACCCTCAAAAAACACGACCAATCGCTCAAAGAGCATTTTAAATCCCAATTAAATCGTTCTGTGATCGTTTTTGATCGACTACACGTAGTTGAACCAGGTACTAATTGCGCAATTCCTAGAGATGCACTACCCTGCCAAATCGTTCCAGAGATATCTTTTAAATGCACTTGGCAAAATGTCTGATCTGCAACTATACGGTTCACCCAACGGGCAGGTAATTGATGAATTATCAACACCACCAGCAAAGCAATCATCAAAAACCAACTAAGGAATCTCTTTTGGTAAGAAATAGGTTTCAGTAAAAGACTCATTTTTCTTGTTTAAATGTTATCAACATATCAACCATGCCAGCCGATTGACCGCTAACTATTTCAGCCAAAAAAGGCGTGATCTGCCAACGACGTTGTAATTCTTTCATCACTGCCACAACGATTTCAAAGGAAACATCTTTAGCCTGCAACTCTAAAGTAGTCTGCGGAACCGCGATAATCCGCAACAAACTTGGCTTGATACCTTGGTTTCGTAAATAATCCCGAATTTTAGGTAAATCAGCTTCACTCAGTGGTAAAACATACTGTATATCAGCAGATAATGGCGTACTTGCCTGAGTGAGCAGATTTTCTAACTCGAACATTTGGACTGGTTTACCAGCCAACCGTTTTAAAATAGCCTCTTGGATAGGTTGTGTCCATATAAAATATATCACCACTACCAAAATCATAGCTAGTATAAGTAGTACTCTTCGATAAGGAGTAGTCATACCAAATCGATTGCCCCGATTTTTAGCAGATGATGGCGCCAAAATCCGTAAGCCACTCAGTTGACTTAGAAATTTACTCACGTCATTTAGCCTCTCTTAAACCGGCAAAAATTGGTAACAAGAACTGATTATTTCCTAAAACAATGATTTGTAGATGCATCTCACCGCTCTTTTTAAAAACATCCTGCGCCGTCATTGCAGAAGATAATTCAAATAATATCCCACGTTCATTAAAAACAACGCGCGTTGGCACAACGCCACCTAATCGCTGGAGCAACTTACTCAACTGCTCAAGCATTGGCAAGAAATCCGCTTGACTCAGCTGACCAGATTGCCGAACTTGGCCACGCGCAATGTCAATGTACTCTGGTAAAGAATTGGTATCAACAATCAAGCGTGAACTGATCTTGGCCTGCGCAAGCTTGAGCATCTGTTGATCCCATTGCCAAGTCTTATAAACAACCGCCCCTAAAAAACCTGCATGCAACGCAACTGCACCAACTAAACAGATCAGCAACCACCGGTAAACACCTAGCCAGGTCGCAAAACTTTGCCACGCGTGATGCGCCGCCTCAGCCTGACTACTCTCCCGCTGAAAACGAAAGTTACTCGGTATCAAACTGATTTGTGGGTTCTCATTTAAAAACTGACGATAATTTTTCAGAATAAATGGCCAGTCCATAGCACTTGCACCCTGAAAATCAGCCACCGAAGGTAAAACAACTCCCCCTGGTTCAGGGGAATATTTTTCTCGCCAAGCAGCCCCCATCAACAAGCTAGTCCTGGTGAGTAACTTGATCTGATCTGCCTCAGGAGTGTAGGCATCCTGTTTTATATCAATCGAAAAGGGCAAAATGAAACAGTCCGGTAAGAGCACGATTCTGCGCGTCGAGAGTTTTTGTAATTCTTGGAGAAGATATTGCAACCAAGACTGATTAATCACCGCAAAAGTTTTCTCAGCGACATCATTTGGTGTAAGCTCAATCAACGTCTTATGCTGCATACTACTTAACAACTGATCTTCTAATAAATTCACGATGACTTGTTGTAATTGCTTGCCACGGATCGGCGGTACTAGCGTGCTCACCAACCGAACATCGGCGGTGTCCAGATAGACAATAGCCTCATCTACAAATGGAATGTCCGCAATTCGGCCAACGCCAGAGAGATTTTTGGGGCCCTGGAGGTTCCATGAAAATTGTGTCAATACCTCCCCCTCTATCCAGTCATCGATGTTGGATTGGTGGGGCATCGCAGGACAAAGAATAATGACCGTACTCATGGCCTGATCGAATTAGATAATTGCGTCCAAATCACTTGTGTACTATTGCCCTTTTCCGATAAATTATTGGTGCGTTGTATCAACGTTACATTTAAAAAATGACTCCTGCCAAGCTCAATATCAGACTGAGCTAACCAGAATTGAGATTTTACGTCGATTTGACTATTATCGATCACCACCTGAGATCCCGAACGCACTGAGCTTTCAAGCAACTTCAAAAAATCCCCGCTGGACTTAAACGGTTGCATAACTCTAGCAAGAGTTATTTTTTCCGCGTCGTCCCGCGAAACACTTGGAGAAATTGCCATCAAAACCTCTCTCGAGGCAGTATTCAGATTAATTGGTGTTACTTGAGGCAGAGTGACCACATATTGACTTAATAATTGAATACTTTTATCACTATAGCCTGTAACACCGCGAAGTTGCTCCGGATGATTGAATGCTAAGCCATTTTTCAATAAAAATAATGCCGTAGGATTGGCGAGCTGACCATCTAATCCTAATACATTTAATAATCGACTGTAGATCAAAATTCCTACCGAATTTAATTGCTGACCATCGTTACTTAACAAATTCCGAAGATTAAATCGACTCTGCGCGTCAATTAATTGCCCCCGAATTGTCATATTCTCAATTTCGTAGGGTAAATCAGTACTTTTAAAAAAATCGGCGACTCTACTTTGCGCTAAAGGTAATGACCATGGCTCACCGATAAAATCCACAGCGCCACTATTTCTGAGATCTTCTCGCAAGACTACCCGCGCTAAATCAATCGCAGAACGCTCAATCCAAACTGCTTGTTGTTGAAGTCTTCGGTGCTCTAATTGCCGAACCTGCACTTCTTGACGCCACATTAACCCAGAAATGATTAATGTACTAATACTCACCACAATTAAAGCAGTAATCGTCGCAGAACCACTCTCCTTTTTGAATAAACGGTTCATATCCGAATCCCAGATAAACAACTTTTACTCAAGGGTAAAAGCGTATCCTTGAACCACCAATCAACTTGCATGCCCTGTAACTGCCTATTGGTTGATTCAGAATTAAAAAATAAACGGAATTCTTGACGCTCTACAAAATCTATCTGGAAGGTTTTTTGAAAGGGGCCAATTCGGCTATCCATCTCCCGACTAAAACCTACCCAAAGATCAAGACTTGTCGTATCAATCTGAAATAATCGACTTACCGAGCGCTCTAATCGTTGATTAATCATTTGGTAACGAACAATCTGCCAATGTGCATCGCGGTTTTTAAAAGTTCGACGGAGTAACCATAAATTATTTTGATGAATAAGCGCAGGGCTCACTGTACTATTCTCCAATCGGACTAACATCTCACAATCAGTTACCCATTGACTAACAACCTGATCAATCTGCGCACTGCTGCGCATGCGGTTTTCAATGACATCCTTAGACCGCAGGATCGAATCTAATCCCCGCCAAGCCAGTAAACCAACTATGGCTAATATAACTAATCCAACCAAAAGCTCAATTAATGCAAAACCAGCCCTTGACTTCATAAAACACCTGCATTCTTACGGACAATAACTTGCACTAACCAAGCCAATTGTGGACTATTCAAATCACTATCACCCTTTAAAAAAACACCAATCTCGACCCGCCGAAAGAGTGGATTAGGCGTACTAATTACTTTACGTTGGCAAATAAATTGATATTGCATCTGCGGGCAAGGTATTAACGTGGTTCCCAAGTCAGGCCACTCCTGCTGCAATTGCATTTGGATATGCCAATTATCAGCACTCCATAAGGCCGCTTGCCGAGTACTCACCGCCATTTGTGTATTCGCAATAGCACCAATCCCACGCATCGCTGCTAATAAAGCGATCGACAAAATGATTAATCCTACTAAAACCTCAACTAAGGTAAACCCCCGCTCCGAACTAGGCCAAGTATTCATCCTAAATCTCAAGGAATAATTTGTAATTGGAATAACAGCATCTCTGTCTTACTGATCTGTGCTTTCAATTGCTCTTGCTTGATCTCTACTGACCATGGCTCGGTAATCGATTCTTGTCCAATCACTAACTCCGTTAAACCATTTAATTCGACTTTTTTATGCCACACTTGTGGCGCCAGCGGGGACTGTAATAAACGGAACTGATTTCTTGCTTGTAATTGATAAAATCGCCAACCCACTGGGTCAATTTGAACAAGAATAGGTACGCCCGTGATAACACTTTCGTCCTGAGCTATATTCAGACTGGCTGTCAATTGCTCCAGGCGATCTTGAAAATAGCGCTGATCTTGATTGGGTAATCGCAAAGTAGCTAAACCAAGAACCACCGAAAGAATCACTAAAACTACTAAAAACTCGATGAGCGTAAATCCTTGCGATTTTTTTTTACCAGTTTCCAATATCCGCATCCAACTCGACACCGCCTAATTTGCCATCCGCTCCAAAACTAAAGACATCCATCTCCCCCTTTAAACCAGGACTTAAATACTGATATGGCTTACCCCACGGATCATTTGGCAAACGGTCTAAATAACCACCTATTTTCCAGTTGGTCGGAATAGGTTCCTCACTCGGTTTTGCTACGAGCGCCTTTAAGCCCTGCTCCGAGGTCGGATAACGGCCAACATCTAAGCGATATAGCTTTAATGCGCTAACAATGGTTGCCACGTCTTGCCGAGCAGCAATCACCCGGGCCTCGTCTGGCCGACTCATAATACGCGGAATAATCAGAGTTGCCAAAACACCAATAATTACAATCACCACCATAATTTCGATGAGAGTAAAACCCTTTTGGGTTTTTTGTTCTTGTATCGTCTGAAATGCGCGCTTAGTCATAGCATTCTTTATCAAATATATCGAAAAATCCGATTTAAATATCTATATACTTGTATTATCTGATGAATTATCCCGCTATGAATTATTTTATACATAAATAATTCAAATTAAACGTATCTCCGAATGAGCTTTTGATGATCCGCAAAATCCTAACCGAGCTAAGCAAAGAAAGAAAGTTTCAGGATTTCTTACCAAAATCAACACCGCATAACACCCCAAAACTCAGATCGTCTGCGTCCCACTTCGCAACTCCTGCGTTCTTCGCTCGGCTAAATCCACAATTAGTCGCTGTCTACTGCCGTTTTTTACTAATGGCGCTAGCTTTGATCTATTCCCTCCAACTCTGCCTCGTTTATTTTCAACTACCAACGCCTGAAAAAACTAAAGACAAGCAAACCACCGTGTACTTTAGCGAGGGGCAAACCCCTGTAGGACAGTTATTTGGAACAAGTACCATCGCAGCAAATACTCCGATCTTAAAGGGCATTATCTCAACCACAGCCGATCAACATGGGCAAAGTAGAGGTTTTGCTATTTTTCAATTAGATGGCAAACCGACCGGCGTCATTAGCTTAGGCGAAAGCTTAGGCAATGGCATGGTGCTTGAGAGTATTCGTGATGATCATGTTGTCCTTATCTATCAGGGCAAGAAACAACAGATTATGGTGGAAAAATCAAAATCTTCACCAAACCCAAAACCCCCACTCAATAAATAATCATTTCTGATTACAATTAAGCCATTCCTTGAGACCACTCCCTTGAGACTATTCCCTTGAGGCATTTTCAAATCAGATTTCATCTTCTTAAGCTATGCCAATAAAAATCCTCATACCTAGTCTGAAAAATTATTTATTGTTTTTATCGGTTTTATTTACAGTCCTCAGCATATCCCAATTTTCACTCTCCTACCTTGGCCTAAAACTCTCGTTCAATGGTATTTTTGATTCAGACGCTGCTTTCCTAGCTGTTCTCACTGAAGATATTCTGCGGCGATCGGGAGATATCCGAAATTGGCATCTAGCCCATGTTCTGTTTCTTTTTCCAGACTTCCTACTTTATCTATTCCTCAGTCTTTTTTCGCAATCTACTTTTTGGGTCTCCTATGCTTTTTTAATTGGACAAATCATCATTTGTGTTTGGGCGACGTCCTATTTTTTATCGGCTTTTATCCATCAGATCTTAGCCATTTTCTTTGCCACACTCTCGACTCTTTGGACCCTCCAACTTGGTTTAAATCTTTTAAGTCCTTTTGATTTAAGTTTTACCATCGTTAATCACTTTGGCGCTTACGTTCTGCTATTACTAGAAATGGGCCTGTTTTTTCGCATACTACAAAATAATGATATCTCGCAAAAGAAATCAGCCCTTTTTTTTGGTCTTGTTCTGATTGCTAATCTCTCAGACAAGTTACTGCTTCTACACTTTATTCTGCCGGCAGGTGCAATCTGCCTTTATCAATACCTGCATGATCAAATGAGCTTAGCAAAATTCAAAAAATTGCTTTTCATTATGGCTTTAGCCACCATTGGTTCAATGGTCATTATCAAATTATTAATTACCAATGCAGCGCATCCATCAGCATCCTTCGGCTTAGATAACGCTAAAAATAGCTTTGCGAATATCATCAATCATTTCAATGCCAGCGCCTTTAAAAATAGTCCCATTTTTTGGGTCATTCCGGGCACTTATCTCCTTATACTTGGCGTGCTTTTTATCGGCCATGGTCCTAAACAAGTGTTTTTAAATACGTATCAACGTATTTCTTTGCCAATCCAGTTTTTTTTATTCTTGAGTGGCTTCACTCTTTTAGTCGTTATTTTTTCGAACTGGGGGTTTGCGCCTCGATATGCGATTCCTGTTTTCTTACTCCCCATTGTTTTAATTCTGCCAATTTCCTATATCCTGAGCAAAAAACAAATTCCAGCGATCAATACCGTCCTTGCTATGATTGGTTCGGTGATTGTTCTGCAAGGCATTCATCAACAATATCAGAGCTATCAATCAACCCAGCTACATACCGATTTTTACCCCCCAGAGATGCACTGTATTGATACGTTTATCCAAGAAAAATCCTTAAAACATGGCATCGCTGGCTACTGGACAGCTAAGAAATTTCAAGCGCTTAGCAAACAACCCATTACCCTTGCTCAATATCAACGACCCTTTTTAACTAGAGATTACTGGGAAACAAATGCCACATTTTTTAGACCAACCTATCAATTTGCTATCACTTCAGATGCTGACCCACAAGGAAACTCTATTGATACGAATTTTTTAAAAATTAAAAATCCTGCGTTAAAAATGCACGACTGTAAACCATATTTCCTATATTATGTGGATGATTTTCAACTTAAAGTGAACTAGGTAACTGATGAAAACAGAAATAGATGATTTTGATAAAAGTAGCGATAATCTTTTCCTCAAAACAGATATCGGAAAGTTTTTCGTAAAAAGTCTGATTGTCGTCGCTATGATTTTTGGCGGAATGTATTTCTTAATGCCAGACGCAAGAGTGTTTAAAGGCTTAGAAACAGATCAAAACAAATATATTGCCCTGACACTGATTCAAAATCCACGGATTTTATGGAAAATGTCGGAAACTGATGAGAGTAAAGGCAACCTCCCAAACGCTATCCGTGATATGGAAGTGGCAATCGGCCTACTTGAAATGCATGGCGCACGCCTTGAGGTCCTACAAACCTACCAAAACAGACTACAAGCATTAGAAAATAAAAAGACTAACGCGAAATAAGCCTGCGCGAGTTAACCAAATACAAATCATATAAATGCGGGTTCAATTGGACTGCCTGCAATCATAATACGATACAAGTACCGGTACTCCGTAGGGTCATAATCCGCATTGGCTTGGTGCATTACACTGCGGTTATCCCAAATGACTAAATCACCTACTCGCCATTGATGTCGATATTCATATTTCGCTTGCGTGGCGTGCAGATACAGCTGCTCAATCAACTGAAATCCATCATCCTGCGCCATCCCTTCAATACCTTCCATACGCCCAGTATTGAGGTATAAAGCTGGGCGTCCACTACTTGGATGGCGGATCACTACAGGCTGAATTGTCCTAGGAATAAGAGCTGCTGCTTCGGGGCTTAACTTGGCAAAACTCCTCGGACTGCGACTACTACCGTGCACGTGTAAGGAGCGTAAATTTTTAATGCGATGTTTAAGATCGACATCTAAGTCATCATAAGCCTGACGAACATCGACAAACTGCGTATCACCGCCATAAGAAGGTATTTGAACAGCCACTAAACTCGTTGCCCGAGGTGGCGCAAGATCATTGGAGTGATCAGTATGGTAATTTTCTCCACGCACCTGTAACTTGCCATTTTTGCGCGGTAAGTCTTTGGTCGAGTTATACCCCACTAAAGGAAAATCTGGCAAAACGAAATCTTTGAGCTGCTGCTCCATCACCCGCCCAAAGATTTCACCAAATTGAATCAATTCAGCTGGCCCTAAGCCCTGATTCGGAAAAACTAAAACTGCGTATTGCGAGAAAGAATCGTTTAATTCTTTTTTGACCTGCGCATTAACCGGCTGACTGAAGTCTATCCCTGTAATTTCTAATCCAAAATTCGGCGTGATCGGCCTCAAGCTCAATTCCACAAATTCTCCTACTCAGGCTTAATGCCAGTTAACTTGGCAACTCTAGCCCACTTCACCGACTCCTCACTCAGAAATTTCTCAAACTCGATACGACTCATCGGTAATGATTCCGCACCTTCATTAGCAAATCGCCTCTTAATTTCAGGATCAACCAAAACTTGATTGATCTCTTTGTGAAATGCTTCTAGTAACTCATTAGGGGTTCCTGTAGGCGCCAAAATAGCCCACCAGTTCGAAGCCTCCACATCAATACCTAACTCTTTTAAGGTCGGAACATTGGGTAAAAGTGGTACCCGCTTACTACCTGCAACTGCCAACACTTTAATTTGTCCAGCTTTCATGAAATTTTGCATTTGTATCAAACTGCCTAAAGAAATTTGAATATGGCCAGCAGCCAAATCAACCAGTGCAGGTCCGCCCCCCTTGTAGTGCACTAGGACAAAATTAGCGCCTGTTTTTAACTTAAATAATTCGATTGCGAAATGCTGAAAACTGCCAACTCCAGCAGTACCAAAATTCGTCTTACTAGGATTATTTTTTGAAAAATCAACCAACTCTTTGATGGAATTTACGGGTGTAGCACTATTTACTACAATCACACTAGGCCCCATCCCCAGCATAGCTAGCGGCGCAAAAGACTTCACCGGATCATAACTTAACTTCATGATCGATGAGTTCATGGCAAAACTGGATGAAATAAGTAATAAGGTATTACCATCTGGTTCAGCTCGAGCAGCAATTTCAGCGCCCAAGACTCCCCCAGCACCTGGCTTATTTTCCACGACAACGCTGCGCTTTAAACGCGGAGAAAGCTGCTGAGCAATCGCACGCCCAACAATATCGTTACTACCACCAGGCGCAAATGGGACAATCAAACGGATCTGCTTACCAGTCTCTTGGGAAATCACACTACTGGCGAAAAATCCAAAAAAACTGGCAATCGCAAGGTATACCGAAAAACCTAAATAGTTTTTATTCATTATTCAGTTATCTCTCTTTAACGAATTATCGAATTATCGAATTATTAAAAATCATACAACTTAGCAGGATTACTCACTAAAATTTTTTCTAATAATAAAGAATCATC
>Ga0114962_10000513_pt1 | contig 34592 bp, 38 predicted proteins | sample C_130820_MF_Meta_FD_87017 | JGI IMG/M metagenome (GOLD analysis project Ga0114962, IMG submission 87017) | Freshwater microbial communities from Lake Croche, Canada to study carbon cycling - C_130820_MF_MetaG | ecosystem: Environmental > Aquatic > Freshwater > Lake | place: Lake Croche, Canada...
ATCACGAGTTCTTTATAACAAAAGGATTTGTACTCTTGACTTAGCTTCTATGGTCGCTGGTACTAAGTATCGTGGTCAGTTTGAAGAAAGGATCAAAGCAGTAATGGCTGAACTTGAAAAGCAACCTGACGTTATTCTCTTCATTGACGAAATCCACACTATCATTGGTGCTGGTGGGGCTTCTGGTTCCTTAGACGCATCTAATATGTTCAAACCAGCTCTTGCTCGTGGTGAAATCCAAATCATTGGAGCAACAACTCTTGACGAATATCGTAAACACATTGAAAAGGATGGTGCTCTTGAGCGTCGATTCCAGAAAGTATTGGTTGAACCAGCTTCTCCGGAAGAAACTCTTCAAATTCTTGATAACATCAAGGATAAGTATGAGTCACACCACAATGTAATCTACTCACCGGAAGCTATTAAAGCTTGTGTAGACCTCACATCAAGGTTTATGTCTGATAGATTCCTTCCAGACAAGGCTATTGACGCTCTTGATGAAGCGGGGTCTCGTGTTCACATCTCTAACATAGTTGTTCCTAAGGATATAACTGACATTGAAGGTAAGATTCAAGAGATTAAAGACAAGAAAACTTCTGTAGTTCGCAGCCAGAAGTATGAAGAAGCAGCTGAGTTGAGAGATGCTGAAAAGCAACTACTTAACAATCTTGAAATAGCTCGTAAGAAGTGGGATGAAGAACAAAAGAATCATAAACAAACCGTAACAGAAGATAATGTTGCTGAAGTTGTATCTATGATGACTGGCATTCCTCTACAAAAAGTAGGTCAAAAGGAAAACGAGAGACTCTCTAAAATGCCTCAGACCATAATGGGTAAAGTTATTGGTCAGGATGAAGCGGTTGCTAAGGTTGTAAAATCTATACAACGTGGTCGTGTAGGTCTTAAAGACCCAAATCGTCCAATCGGTTCATTCCTTTTCTTAGGACCAACCGGTGTTGGTAAGACTCAGTTAGCTAAGATACTTGCTAAGTATATGTTTGATTCAGAAGAGTCTTTGATTAGAATCGATATGAGTGAATACATGGAGAAGTTTGCTATATCTCGCTTGATCGGAGCACCTCCAGGATATGTCGGACACGAAGATGGTGGTCAACTTACTGAAAAAGTAAGACGTAAACCATACTCTGTAATCCTACTTGATGAGATTGAAAAAGCTCACCCAGAAGTATTCAACCTACTTCTCCAAGTATTGGATGACGGTCAGTTAACCGACTCACTTGGTCGTAAGGTAAGCTTCAAGAACTGTATCATTATCATGACTTCTAATACTGGTTCACGTCAGTTGAAAGATTTCGGTACTGGAGTCGGTTTCAATACTAAGTCTAAGGACTCCTCTAAGGAATCTGACTCTAAGGGTGTTATTGAAAAGCAGTTGAAGAAGACATTCGCTCCAGAGTTTTTGAACCGTATCGATGATACGATTACATTCAACTCTTTATCTAAAGAAGATATTGGTAAGATTATCGATATTGAAGTGGATAAACTTGTAGAAAGAGTAAAATTACTTGAATATACACTGAATTTGAGTGAACCAGCAAGGGAACATATCGCTGAAAAGGGTTATGATCCTGAGTATGGTGCTCGTCCTCTAAAAAGAGCTATTCAAAAGTACGTTGAAGACCCGATTACCGAGGAAATCATCTCTACTAACCCTGATAAGGGAGTAACACTTACCCTTGAGTATAACAAGGAAGAGGATAAGATGGTAGTTTCTTACAAGAAGAAAAAAACTGCTAAAAAATGATACAACCAACCAAAGAGTTCTTAGAACAACTGATTGGTCTACCCGAACCTGAAGCTCGTTTTCTCTGTAAAGAAAACGAGTTTCTTCTCAGGGTAACTTGTCAAGATGGGAAACACTTTATCTTAACTATGGATTTAAGATTCGATAGAATCAACGTTCATATTGATAAAGGAATAATAACTAAAGCGGATATTGGTTAAATAAAAAGAGAGTCTTATCGACTCTCTTTTTTTATTACTTTTAATATATTTCTCTTTGGGTTTCTTGCCTGTGGTAATTTTTGACCATTTATTTCTACTTGACCATTTAAGACTTTTACCTTAACTGATTTCTCTTCAAACCAACTATTGAATACCATTTCTTTACCGGGTTCAAATCCTGTTTTATTCATAAGTAAATAGTTTTCATCATCTAGTACACCAGAAACCTTTGTAAATAATCTAGCATCCTCTTTTCTATTTGTAAACTTAGAATACTTTTTAATAAACTGAGCATCATCTTTATGTTCTGGTTCATCCAACCACCACTTTGGTTCTCTAGATGTTGGTAACATTTCCCAATTTACTTTACAAGCGGCTTCTGCTATTTCTTCTACATAAGCAATATCAACATATTCATCAGTATGATGTTCATTCCAAACACCAATCGATATATTAGTACACTCTGGTATTAACTCAATAAAGTTTCCAGTGTCAGTATAGTATCCAGTTGTATCTTTTCTCATAATAGTTCCAGCCTTTGAGAACTCTTTTATAAGAGCGTCAGCAAATGTATCTGAACAACATTGTTGAGCCATTTGACGAGTGATAATAGAACCTTTATGTTTTCTATCAAAAGCTATAGCTCTTTTGAAACCACTCAAGAATTTCGGTCTCCCATTAGCTACTTGAGTTGAACCCCAGCAACCACCCGAAAGTATTGGTTCCTCTCCTAAAAAGAAAAAGTAAAATCCAGGAACTCCCTTTGAAATCATGTAAAGTAGGGTAACAACACCCGCTTTATTATCAGCTCCTAGTATTGTTTTACCATCAGTTTTAATGATGTTACCTTCAATAACATGATTTATTTTCTCCTTTGTTTTACAATAATTATCTAAGTGACAAGTAAATAGAGTTTGAGACTCTCCTACTTTTGTATAGTAGTTACCCCATTTATCTTTTTTAAGGCCAGGTAATAAACTTTCGAGTTCTGCTTCTTTTCCATATGGTGTAGTGAACTCAGTTAACTTTAAGAAAATTTCTTTTATCATAGACTTTATATATTAAAATAATATAATGTGTATGATATCAGAAGAATCAGCTAAAGAATATTATAAATATAAAAAGTTTCTAGAAACTGCGGAGTATTACCTCAGATCTGACTGGGAAAATTCCTTTCAATCATTCAAAAGGCACAAGATTATTGGTGATATTTTAGGTATAGATATTGAAGAAGAGTATAATGATTATTATAGAAGCCATAAAGAAACTATCCAAAATTTGGTAGATCTTTATTGGGATAAAGCTATCATTACTCCCGTACCACACATGAATTTCCCTTATATTCTTGAAAATGAACAAGGTAATAAATATGTTAAAGCAACCAGTGTTGCTGTTGTTACAGTTGAATTTGATTCTTTTAAGCAGATTACTGATTTTATTGATAAAAATTTAAACAACAACCACTTTATTTTATATACATATGTAAATACAGGAAGACATAGACTAAGATTAGCTTTCTTAGATAAAAAAGATTACCCAACATTAAAATGAGACTATCATTAGTTGTACCATACAGAAACAGAAAAAGTCATCTAGATATGTTTCTACCAAAACTAGAAAAGACACTAAAAGAACAAAATATAGACTTTCATATCTTTATTATAGAACAGAATGACGAAAAACCTTTCAATAGAGCAAAACTATTGAATGTTGGATTTGATTCATCAAGGGACTTTGACTATTTTATATTTCATGATGTCGATATGTTACCGATTGATGGTAAATGCGACTATAAATATGAGTCAAACCCAACACACTTAGCATCCATAGTTGAACAGTTTGGGTGGAACATACCATATAATGGATATTTTGGTGGAGTAACACTTTTTGATAAAAAGTCTTTTGAGGAAATAAATGGATACTCAAATGAGTATTGGGGATGGGGAGCAGAGGATGATGATATTTTAAGAAGATGTTATTTTAAAAATATTGAAGTAAAAAGGAAGGCTTGTTGGTTTAATTCACTCAATCATGAGAGAAATGTTGATGAAAATGAATATGCTAGTAACTTAAAAAGATTACAAGATTTTGATTCTATTCAGAATCTATCTGAAGGACTATCAACTTTAGAATATGAGGTTGATTCAAATGAGGAATTAAACTCATTCACTACATTAATAAAAGTTAAAATTTAATATGAATATATTAGTAATTGGTGAACTATGCAAAGATAAATTTATATATGGGGACGTAAATAGAATCTGTCCGGAAGCACCAGTACCCGTAATAAATCCAGTCTATACTGTTGAAAATGATGGAATGGCTGGGAATGTTGTTAAAAATTTAAAAGCTATATACACCGATGTCAAAATCGATTTCTGGCATCAAAAGACTGATATTGTAAAGACTAGATTAGTCGATAGAAAAAGTAACAATATGATTGTTCGGGTTGATGATGAAGGTGATATTGATACACTTGGTTATATAGATGAAAATAAAATAGATGTCATCAAAAGATCTGACTTGGTTATTGTCAGTGATTACAATAAGGGATTTTTAACTGAAGGTGATTTAGTTACTATTAGTAGATATGCCAAATTATCCATGTTGGACTCTAAGAAAATCCTTTCAAGGGAAATAATTGAATCCTTTTCTTTTGTAAAAATAAACGAAAAGGAAAATAACCAAAATAAAGACCTAAGTAGTTACCCAAATGTTATTATTACAATGGGTGACAAGGGTGCAAAAATAGGAAGTAAACTATTCATACAAGACTCCCCTTTGGAAACAATAGATGTGAGTGGAGCAGGTGATACATTTATTTCATCATTTGGAATAAAATATTTCCAGACAAAAAATATAGAAGAATCCATAATGTTTGCAAATAAGATGGCAGCTATAGTCGTCGGTAAACGTGGAGTATCAACGCCATAAAAAATGAAAATTGCAGTAATATTAAGAGGAGGTATGGGTAACCAAATGTTTCAATATGCACTTGGTAGAAGGCTATCCATACAGTACAACGCTGAACTCTATTTAGCTAAGTGGTTTGTGAATAATACAGGAGTTGAGATACAACCACTATCCTATCTGAGTGATATCTTTAACATAAATGTACCAGAAATATCTCAAAATGAGATTGATCCAAACTGGATTGTTATTAGTGATTTGGGTCCGTTTAGTAATGAACATCTGGATTTATTTAATAATCTTAAAGTAAATAATAATTATATTATTAATGGATATTGGCAAAATGAAAAATATATATCAGGATATGAGGAATATATAAGAAATGATTTTAAGTTAGTTGATGATATCATTGAATATCCACAGGATGAACTTATAGTTCAAGTAAGAAGGGGTGACTACGCCACAATGTATAAGGAATCACACCTATTCTGTGACACAGATTGGTATATCGACTCCATAAATAAATTTCCAGAATGTAAAAAAGTTATATTTATATCAGATGATAAAAAATGGTGTCAGGATGAATTCACTCATCGATTAACAGATCGGTCTTTAATATTTAAGGACTCTAATGTATTAGAGAATCATATTGATATGGCTCACCATAATAAATTTGTAATATCCAACAGTACATTTGCATGGTGGGGTGCTTTTTATAGCAACACATGTAATGTTATTTGTCCAAGAGTGTGGTTACCGTCTAATAAAGATTGGGAAACCGCGAGATCCTGCTGGACCAAACTATAAATAAAATAAATTTTATGAAAAATATAACAATATTCACAATATGCACCGGTAAATACACAATTTTTTTTAATTCATTTTACCAGACATGTGAGAAGTTTTTTTTAACTGAACATAATAAAACATATTATGTTTTTACAGATGGTGATATCGGTAATCATAAAAATGTCGTAAGAGTAGAACAATCAAAACTTGGATGGCCATATGATACAATGATGAGATTTAAAATGTTCAATACAGTTGAAGATAAAATTAACGACACTGATTATACTTTCTTCTTTAATGCAAATATGGTATTTACTGATAAAATAGGAGATGAGGTATTACCTTCTGACTTAAATAGCAATCTAGTCGGTGTTCTACATCCATATTTCTGGAAATCCCATAAATCACAGTTCACATATGAAAGAAGGTCAGAATCTTCTTTTTATATGTCACCGAGTGATGGGGAATCATATTTCCAAGGGTGTTTTATAGGAGGATCCACAAAAGAATTTATGAAAATGTCAAGAGAACTAGACGAAATGATAAACATTGACCTATCAAATAATATAATACCTATATGGCACGATGAATCAGCAATGAACTGGTATTATAGTAAAAGAACACCACTAAAGTTATTACCATCATATGCCTGTCCAGAAATGTTAGACAATTTCACAATAGATATTAAAGATCTAGGAATTAAGGCTGTACAAATAGATAAAAACAAATTAGGTGGATATAACCATTTAAGAAGTTAAAAATAAATAGAAATAAAATATGAAAATATGTATTGTTGGTCCAGGGATAATGCCCATACCCCCAACCGGTTGGGGAGCAGTGGAGATACTCATATGGGACTATAAAGAAACATTAGAGAGCTTGGGACATGAGGTGGTTATTATAAATACCCCAGATCCAAATGAAATAGTTAATCAATGTAATTATCACAATCCGGATTTTATTCACGTTCAGTATGATAATTTTGTCCAGTTATGTGATTATTTCAATTGCAAAAATATTGCAATAACATCACACTATGGATACCTAGATCAAGAAAATAAGTATGGAGGATATGGTCAAATATTTGGAGCATTTCTAAACCTCAAGAGCGCTAAAATATTTGCTTTATCACCTTCGATTGCAGATAAATATAAAAAGTATGGTTTTAATACCAATAGACTTTTTGTTGTACCAAATGGTGTAAGAGACGACCTGTTTGTATTTGATAGTGAATGTGAATATACTGACAGATCTATCTATCTAGCTAAGATAGATTATCGAAAAAGACAACATCTATTTCATGATATACCAAACTTATATTTTGCTGGAAATATTGATGATCCTAGGTTTAATAAAAACAACTACTTGGGTGAATGGAGTAAGGATCATCTATATAACAATCTTACTAAATACGCAAATTTGGTATTATTAAGTGATGGTGAAGCTCACCCTTTAGTTTGTCTAGAAGCCATGTCTGCTGGACTGGGTCTTGTTATATCTGAATTCGCGACAGCAAATTTAGATCTGAGCAAACCATTCATTGACGTAATCCCGGAAAATATGATTAATGATATAGAATATGTATCAAACATAATAAAGTTAAATCGTGAAAAATCGATTAAAATGAGAGGTGAAATAAGAGAATATGTTATTGACAATTTCTCTTGGGAGAAAATTGTTACAAATCACTACATACCAAATATATTAAAATAAAAATGAAAAAGATACTCATAACCTTTGCTGGTCGAAGGAAGTTTTTAGAAATACTTTTTAAGTATATTGATAAATATAGCCACCATATAGACGAATACCACATATACGCGGCGACTAATGTAAAAGAAGATCTAGATTTTATAAAAGAATACTCAGATAACAGGGATTTTGTTAAGGTCTTTTGGTCAGATAGAGAAGATCCTATATATCTATGGAATGAATGTTATAAGAATAGTAAAGATGAGGATAGTGTATACCTAAAACTGGATGATGATATTGTTTTTTTGGAGGAGAACTTATTTACAGACTTTATTAATTTCAGAATAGAAAATAAGGAATATCCAATTATATACCCGTTGATTATAAATAACTCATTCATGTCATGGTTACTACAAAAAGAAATGGGGTTTCAATTTTCAGATAGGTCTTTCTTTGGTGAAAGATGGGAAAGTGTATCACATTTAATAGAGAATTATATTAACATTAATAATTCTATTCCAGATAGAATCATCAATGTTATACCAGAAGAATATGTTCTATGTCCAGTTGGTTGGGGAAATGTTGATTTCTCAAAGTCTGTACATGAAACATTTTTAAATGCTTTAGAATCAAATAACTTATCGATATTTAGAAAATCCAGTGATACTGGATTTGAACTAAAACATCCATATCCAGTATCAATTAATTGTTGCTCGTGGTTGGGTTCGGGGTTAAAAAGGTATACAGATAAATTCGGAGATGTTTGGCAAGATGAACCATGGTTATCCGTATATCTCCCGATATTAGAGAAGAAAAATAACTATGTTTATTCAGGAACAATAGTCTCCCACTTTTCATATTACATACAACAAAATGGACTACTATCTAGTAATATACTAGATAGATATAAAAACTATATAAAATAATGCCTACTACTCAACAGGAACACTGGGATGTATCATACCAACAATGGTTCAATGATGAACACTATGAACAGATAATAAATTTTCTCAATGAGAAAAAAATTAAAAAATATTTAGATTTAGGAGCAAATACAGGAGCGGTGTGTCAAGTTCTAATTGAGAAAATACCATCTTTAGAGTATTGCTACTTAGTGGAACCACAAATAGACAATTTTAATTTTATAGAAAATAGGTTTCGATTAAATAATAACATCTGCACATATAACTATGGTATCTACTATACAGATAGTGAGACAATGCCTATGTATTCCGGATCTGATGGAAATGTTGGAGGATATACCAATATTCAATTAGAGGGATTTAATCATCTATATGATATGAATGTTATAACATTGGAAAATCTCAATATAAAAGATATTGACTTTATAAAAATTGATGTTGAGGGAGCTGAAGAAAATATTATAGAAAATTCATCAACTTTGAGAGACATTAAATACATTGAGTTAGAATTTCATGGACATATATCCGGTAAAAGTAAAACAGAGGAACATCTAAGTTTAATAAAAAAATACTTACCAGATCACACTATAGACTATGGTCTATCCTGTCCACCAACCCACCTCTTTTTAGTTAAAAAATAACAAATAAATGAAAATTGCAATTTGTTTCTCCGGACAACCTAGATTTATAAAAGAGTGTTGTGACGGTATAAAAAATAACATAATTAATGTAAATGGTTCGGAAATTGATGTATTCGTACACACATGGTTCAATGATGATATGTGTAATAAGGTCTTATATAAAAATGAAATCTCTTCATTTTCTGGAGAAGCTACTATATCCAATACAGCGGTAGATGATATACATAGACTTTACAACCCAAAAAGAATGATTGTCGAAGATCCAAAGAAGTTTATTACAGACCAATATATATATGAGTCTTATATAAAATTTGCCATGACAAATAAAAGTGATTTTGGAGTACATGTAGATGACTTTAGAAAAATTAAAGTTGATGCTAGTTATTCAATGATGTATTCAATGATGCAGTCTATAAACCTCAAAAAAGATTACGAATTAAGTAATGGATTCAAATATGATATTGTTATTAAGTTAAGATTTGATAATATAGTCAACTCACCAATAAAAATTAATGACATGGACATGGAGTATCTATATTCACAGGAAATGAATAAACCATACTACGAGATAAGTGATTGGATCCTAATATCCAACAGTAAGAATATAGACTCCATATCTACTATATTCCTTTCATTTGAAAGGCTAGTAGACTACTCCAATGAGAAATTTAACGGATGGTCATCAGAATCCCTAATAAAATCGGTATGTGATCGAGATCAGATAAAACATAAAACCTTATACTTATCAACAAAATTACCCGCTTGGGGAAAATTAAATTAATATTATGGACTTAAACTTTGGAGTTTTTTACACATGTTATACTGAATATGATTCAGTTAAATATTCTTTAGAAGAATTATATAAAATATACCCTGATATACCAGTTCTGCTAATATCAGATGGTGGATCTGATTATTCAGATCTCGAAAGCAAATTTTTGGGACTAAAAACTATACTTGAGCATGATTCTAGGGGACGTGTTCCGAAAATAAATGGTGATAATTTCCTATTAGAGGAAAACCAAAAATACATGAAAGAATCAATATTTACATTCTTGGATAGAATAAAAAGATCTATTGACTACTGCAAAAAACCATATTTGTTAATTATGGAGCCCGACGTGTTAGTAAGGGGTCGACTATCCATAAAAAGTGAAGATGTTCATCTACTAGGTTCTAGAGTAAACTACTATCACTGGGCTAAGGATCAGGTAAATAAAGTTCTTAGTAAAATAGAAGGTTCAACATCAGTTACTCACTATGGTGCAACCCCCGCTATATTTAATTGTAAATCTTTCATGAAGGTTTATGACTTTTTCACAAAAAATGAGGAAATTATCGAAGAGTTATGTAGGATTGATTCAAATTTCGCAAATTATGATATACTACTAACTGTCCTGTTCGCAGCCATGGGATTTGAAGAGATCTCAAATGAAGATTTATCCGAATGTTTGAGAAACCCAAATTGGGAAAACTCCGACCACCCATTACTCCACCAGTTTAGAATTTACTATCCTAAATCAAACTATTCTGGTAGACATGCTATAAACTAAATAAACTAATTATTTATTAATAATATAAAATTAAAAAAGGAAAATGAGTTCAAAAAGAATAGGATTTATAGGACTTGGTAAATTGGGACTACCAGTCGCATTAGCAATGGCCTCAAAGGGCCACAATGTATGTGGTTATGACCTGAACCCAGACGTAGAAACGTATATAAAAGAGAAAAAGATACCTTATACAGAGGTAAGAATGGATGAGTTATTTGTTAATAATACTGTAAATTACACAGACATGGAATCTGTCGTAAATAATTCCGAAATTATATTTGTTCCAGTCCAGACACCACATGACCCCCTTTATGAGGGAATATCAAGAATACCTGAGACCAGAGTTGATTTTAACTACGACTCCCTAGTATCCGCCATGAAGTCAATATCATCCATAGTTGATACTCAGGAAAATGAAAAAATAGTAGTCATAATATCTACGGTTTTACCTGGAACAGTTGAAAAGTATATTAAACCAATCTTATCAAGTAAGATTAAACTTTGCTACAATCCATATTTTATAGCAATGGGAACCACGATTAATGATTTTTTAAACCCAGAGTTTATTCTACTTGGAGTTGACGATGAGGAGGCATCTAATACTGTAGAATCTTTCTACAAAACGATCCATAATAAACGAGTATTTAAAACTTCAGTTAAGAATGCTGAGTTAATAAAGGTGTCATATAATACATTCATTGGTATGAAAATTGCATACGCTAATACACTAATGGAAATTTGTGATAAAATAGGATGTGATGTGGATGAAGTTATAGATGCTATATCTCTTTCAGATGAAAGACTAATATCACCAAAATATTTGAGGGGTGGTATGGGAGACGGAGGTGGTTGTCATCCTAGGGATAACATAGCAATGTCTTGGCTAGCAAAAAGTTTAAACTTGAGTCATGACTTCTTTGAAGATCTAATGATAGCAAGGGAAGATCAGACAGAATGGCTGGCTAATCTTTCCATTATGCAAAATAAAAAAATATACCTATTAGGTAAATCATTCAAACCAGAGACAAACATCCAAACTGGAAGTCCAGCATTACTGATGGCTAACATCCTTAGGGAAAAGGGACATAACGTAACACACATCGACCCTCATACAGATGGAGAGGAACACTTCATGAAAGAATTTGATAAAGGTGACTCTGATACTGTTTTCTTTATATCAACAATGCACAACTATTTTAAATCCTTGAAATATCCAATAAACTCAACGATAATAGATCCTTTTAGATATATACCTGATATGGATGGAGTTATCTTAAAAAGAATAGGTGGTAAATAATGAACAATATATCAAAGTGGATAAAAGACTACGTAGTTAAGTATAATATCAAATCTCTGGTTGTTGGAGTATCGGGTGGTATTGATTCAGCATTGGTGTCTACATTATGTTGTGAAACTGGTGTGACAACATATGTTGTATCAATGCCTATACTTCAAAAGGAGGATCAATTAACTAGAGCAAGTAACCACTTAAAATGGTTATCGGATAGATACCCCAATTGTAAATGTCTGGAAATTGATCTATCAAAGACATTTATAGAATTCTCAAATCTATTTAGTGCCGATTTAAAGACAAATTTGTCTCTAGCCAATACAAGATCTAGAATAAGAATGATCTCTCTATATCAAATATCAGGATCGGTTAATGGTATTGTAGTCGGAACAGGTAATAAAATAGAAGACTTCGGTGTAGGTTTCTTTACTAAGTACGGAGATGGAGGTGTTGATATATCACCAATCGGTGATTTAACCAAAACTGAAGTTAGAGAACTTTCAAAAGAGATGGGAATAATTAAAGAGATTATAGAAGCTAATCCTACCGATGGATTATGGGATGATAATCGAACAGACGAACAACAAATGGGAGCGTCATATGAAGATCTTGAATGGGCTATGAGTTTTAAAGGTAGGGTAAGCGAACTAAGTGAAGATAGAAGAAAGATATTATCTATATATAAAAGACTGAATAAAGCCAATAGACATAAGATGAAAAAAATACCAATATATAAGAATGATAAACAATGATATATTAAGTGATATTGCTGACTGGTGTATTGGTGATAACTACTACACTCTATCCGATATATTAAATAACCCATATGCACCCTTAAAACTTGAAATAAGGAATAATATGGTTAATATAATATCAGTTGAGAGGTTACCAAACGGAGATATTGAACAAAGACAATTATCAATGATAAAGATGATAGAATCGATTTGTTCAAAATATACTATTCCAGATACAACCATAGCTTATTGTGGGTGGGACAGGAGCCCAGATTTAAATGGGGCTTTCTTTACACACTCTAGAAAAAGAGGACATAAGAGTAAAAATATATTATCACCATGTTTTACATTTTATGGATACCCGGAAAGAGATCCATCAATAATAAAAGAGTATAAAACATCGTGGGATGATTTAATTAAATACCCTAAAGAACCATGGATTAAACGGGAGAATAAATGTGTATTTGTAGGGACAATAACCCAGTGGAATAATAGATTAGACAATACTACAATTTCCCTCAATTCAAATATTGAATTGGTTCTATACAACCAACCAGCTGATTCAAAAAATTTTATATCCAGAGAAGATCTAACCAAGTATAAATTTCTTTTACACTTAAACGGGAATGGTGGAGCATATGCTAGTAGACTAAAATATTTACTAGGATCGGGGGGCTTAGTTTTCTATAACTACAACTCAGGTGACGAAATAAATTTCTGGGAAGAGTGGTGGATGAAAGAAGATGTTTTTATTGACGGTAAACATTATATATCAGCCGAGAATAAATTTATATGTGAGGAGAAAATAAACTATTATTTCAGTAATCCAAACTTATCAGAAGACATATCAAATAATGGGTACAACTTCTTTAAAGAATTTCTAAATCCAGACGTTATAGAACTTTTCTGGGTAATTTTAATAAAAAAATATACAAGTAGAATAATATGATAGATACAAAAAAATATATATGGCCAGGTAAGAAACATGATGATCCAGAGGTCACTTCTTGGGCAAAGGAATCAAATGAATTTACGTGTGAACTTGATAAATTATCTCAAAAATATAACTGTGATAAGTCAAATGTTCAAGTAATGTCATTTTCAAACAATAATGTACCAAGAGACTGGACACTACAAGACCCACTAAAAATATGTGGACACAATTATGTAGAGATTTATGATATGTATTTCTCAAAAAAAAGGTTTGATAAACTAAAAATATTGGAGATTGGTATGGGTAACCATCCAACTAACGGGTTCTCACTTAGAATGTGGTTAGATTATTTTCCTAATTCTGAAATCCATATAATAGATAACCAAGAGAGCAATTTCAGATGTGATTTTGAATACGACACAAACAGAGTTAAGTTCTATCTAGTAGATCAATCATCCCCCGAACAGTTGGATGGATTTTCGAATCATTTTAAAGATGGATATTTTGATCTTATAATAGATGATGGTAGTCATATAGCGAGTCATCAAATTTTGACTTTTAAGTATTTATTTCATCTTCTAAAAAAAGAGGAAACCTATTTTATAGAAGACATACATGATGATAGGTCAGTTGACTATATGGTCGATCTATTTAAATATTTGAATCATGGGATGATATCTGATACTTCATTTATGGATAATATCAATGATCTGGAAATCAGCAATATAAACCTATATCGTAGCTTAATAGCAATTAAACGAGGTGTTAAAATAACAAGATAACTATGAATTATACAAATAAAAAATTTACTAACCTCACAAATGGTAAAGTTTACGAAGTAATCGACCAATTTGAGGATATTGCTATTCTAAATGATAGAAGTAAGGTTAAAGTAAATAGACTTCTTGATAAGAGCTATTTCGATGAATATATTGATCCAAGTTCATTTTTTAAAAACGAAAGCTTACTATCAACTTTTGCTGATAAGATCAGAAGTATACCACCGGACGCCGTATCAAGAGCTAGTAATGAATCAAGAAATGTTGAGGTAAAGGATTACAATTCAGGTAGAACTACATCATCTTCTGTTAATGAGAGATATAATAACCCATCAGATCTTATTCAAATGGATAGTGGACCAAGAACTGATCTTAATAATATTAAAGGTTCTACTGTAGTTAGACCGGTATTTAACGATTCAGCGGTTATTATGTCAGATCCGGAAGAAGAGAAAATGGAGTTACTTAGAAAGGCACAATCGATGTATGGTAACTCAACCTTGGATCCAAATACAGCAATGCAAAGACAATATGAGTCAGTAAGAGGGTTTATTGAAGATGATGACCCAAATAGGCCAGTTATTCAGCCATTTAGACCTCACCAACCACAATCACAACCACAACCACAGTTCAATCAACCACAAGAAGATGTAGTTATTAGAATAGATGCTGATAGAAAGGAGGAAGATGAAGAGGTTATACAACGAGTTGAGGTTAGTCGAGATGATATTGGTGAGGTTATAGTTAATAATCAACCACAAGAACTGGTATATAAACAAGTAATAGTACCACCTGTAGTTGATCCTATAGTTCAAATGTTTCAAAATGTTAAAAGGAATACTAAATTTAGTATTCAATTAATGATTGAGGAAAAAATACCAAGAGTTGACTTCATTGAAATGATGGAGGATTCTTATAATCAAAGTATAATAGATTATCTTGCTCAAGAGTTTACTGATAACCTACTGAAAAATCCAAACATCATTAAGGATATGATTAAGGATAAAATAAACTCTATGGTTTATAGTGATAAAGTAGAAGAAAAGGTATCTAAGGATATATATGTTGAACCTATCGCCAAACCAATTAAAAAGGCTAGGAGTAAAAAAACAGATATTAAACCATGATTGATAATCAATTATTAGAAAGTGCTAAGTATATTAGGAAGGAGTTTCTTTTGTTAAAAACAGAACTCAATTCATATCAGGATGAAGTTAAAGGTCTTGGTGAGTTCCTGTTAAAAAAAGTTGAAGAACTTACAAAGTATAAAGACGATGTTATACAAAAGATTAAAACCAAAGATGAGATAAGAATAGTTACAGAACATATACTAAAGAATATCCAAGAAATTGAAGATGAGGAAAGGAACATTAATAAAAAAGTAGACATTATCAATAAAAAAATTGATAAGTTAAAAAATGATGAACTAGTTCTTTATAATACTATTAAAGATAGGTATCCTAAGATGACAGATGACGAAATAAAAAAAGAAATACACTCATTTATCGAGTAAACAAAACCCTTCTATATTAGAAGGGTTTTGTTTTTAATATATAATAAAATTCCTTTTTAATAAATGAGAGTATCTAAATACATTAAACCCGATAAGGATATACTACTTGAATATGTATATGATGATGGTAATAATATAGGTGATCCATATGAAATATTAGTCAATATAAAAGATAATACATACTCTTATATGGCTGGTCCATCTAGCGTAACTGGAAACATATCAGCTAACCAGTTATTTAAAATAGATGGAGTAACTAATAACTATGGTTTAGTAAACACTACGAATTATTCATTTCTACAGATCAAAGATTATGCATCTGGGTTTCCGGTTAGACATGATACTCTTAAAATACATTTACCTATAAACTATTCATTTGGGGAATATTTAGGTTGTTATGTAAGGGTTTATAGTTTTGACTATAATAATCAATATACATTTGACTTGTGTAATATCTATTTTGATTTAACTGATGTGAATCAATCAAATTTATTGAATTATACAAACCCACCGTTATTCTTTCAAGAAAAACTATGGGGTAAAAACATATCAATAGACATACCATCTCTTTATGCAATTGCTAATCAAAGAACAAATGGTATAACAAAGCCAGATAGTATAAACTACAATTTGACAAATGGTCTTGGTATGAGTTTAACTGCTCCTATATTTATTGATTTTTCATTTATAACAGCGAAGAAAACAATAAATAAAGTAACTACTTACTATTTAAGTTCAAAGAAACAACTAAGTCTACCACAAACCCCAGATTTCGAAAACATCGGAGTTAAAATACAACACTCTCCAAATGGTGATTACTTTGAGATATTTGGTACTTATAATGACAATATAGCTGAGTTTAATCTATTCATCAATAATGCAGTTTCCTTAGGCAATAGGTACTATGTTCAGTATACGATTACTTTATATGAACAAAACATCAGGGGTAAATCATTGACTGTAACAATGACTGATAGTTTTAATGAGTATGTTGAATATAGACCTATCATTAAGTATAGCTCAACGACTGCTGTTATTGATGTTGAGATGAATCTAATAGACGCTGTTGATAACTCTTCAATATTAAGAACAGCTTCTTATGGTATGTTACAGGATGAAGTTGCTAAGTATAGTCTTAATCTGACTAAGATAAATATAGCAAATGCTCATAAGCCAAAGATCTACAACTTGAAAACACCACTTGGTGGAATGAATGGATTTGATCAGATCAAACCACAGGTTCAATTACAACCAGTTACGGTTAACCATACAGTTTTAGTACCACAATATAATGTTGTTGCTAAAAGTGATAATGTTTCTATTGGTAAGAATATCTTTTTTGGTATGGGTAATCTTAAAATAACATTGCAACCATTTGATAATATTATCAAGATAATAATTGCTCAAGATACGGTAAGTTCGGATGGTACTTCAACAACGGTTAATGTTGTTAGTCCGGTATATATGAATTTATCAAGTATGGGTGACATAAATTTTGTTATTAAGAATACAAAACTAAGTGTTACTTCTCCTCTTTATTTATATGGTACAGATCAGGTTGATTTAACAAATGGTGTTACTGTATTTAAGATACCCGCTAGTAAAATAAATGATGTTAGAACTATATTTAATACCGGTATTAATGTATTCTACATAACAGCAACCTTAAACTACTCAACCACCGTTGTTTATTCTGGTTTATTTACTATGTATGACTCAGCAAGTAATATCAATCAGTTGAATAATAACAATGCTTCTGCTATTAATGATATTAAAAATGGTCAAAATTTACTAACTATAGTACCGTCATCTACTCAAAAGGCAACGGCTATAGTAACCAAAAAGATAGTTGCTTCCGGTGCTCAAGTTGCTAGTACTAAATTTGCAAGTCAGGTTTCAGGATTGACCTCTAGTAGAATCAGTCGATTTTAATAAAAATAAAGATATAAAATGAGGTTAAAGTATCAAAAGTAGCACTTCGTTTTTGATATATAATATAAAATTACATTTTTGTAATAAAAAAAATAATCATTTGTTATTCGTTTAAACTCTCAAAATTCGCAATTTGTCTTCAACTTACCCCAAGACTTTCTCCCCCAGGAGATCCTAAATACTTATACTCCAATATTGGAGAAGAACTGGATTCAATATGAGAATGTTATTGATTATCTAAACTCAACTATTAAGTCAGTTAGTTATCCTGGTTTAAGTGTCGATACACCAGAACAAAGGATAATGAGGGGCAAGAAGATAGCTTACAAACCATCTACTAATATACAAGATATAGTTAGTACACATGAGTTGTCAGTTGTGTTTAGATCTGTTGATGCTGACTTAAACTACTGGTTAATGTATGATATTTTCAGTAAGCATTACTTAGATGTTGAGAATCTTTATATTAAACCATTTACAGTCACCGCCGTTGATATATGGAGGGATGCTATTTATCGTATAAACTTCTATGAGATTATTGCTATTTCATTAACTGAAAATACATTTGACTATTCGCAGCAAAAAACCAACGCGAAGGATTTCACATTGGTTTTTAAATTTAACTTTACTGGGGTTGAATTCTTATTGAATAAGTCAAAAGTATTGGAAGTTGCTACTTTACCTACTATTATTCAGAAGATTTAATCTTATCAAGAATCTTTGGTATCTTAGTATTTCTCTTCATAATCGGATCATTCATTAGTTTATTTATGATCTGTTGATCAATCGATTTTGAAATTTCATTAGATAATATCTGTTCTAACTGTTCTACTATATCAATCATTGCTTATTTAAAAAATCTTGGTAAGACAACTTTATACCTTCCTCTAGTGAAGTCTTACTATACCATCCTAGACTATTAATTAAACTAACATCTAATAACTTTTTTGGAGTCCCATTTATACCTTGATTACCGTCAAATACTATTTGACAATTTGGGTAAATAATATCCCTAATCAAACAAGCCAGATCCTTAATACTTTGATCCTTACCACTTCCGATATTAATCAAGTCTGGTGAATCATTGGTCATTAAAAAATGACAAGCGTCTGCTAAATCATCTGAGTATAAAAACTCCCGATATGGACTACCATCTCCCCAAAGATTTATTCTATTAGATCCACTTATTTTTGCCTCGTGTAGCTTCCTAATCATTGCTGGAAATACATGAGAGTTTTCGGGATGGTAGTTATCGTTAATACCATACATATTACAAGGCATTACTGATATGAAATTTGTTCCATATTGTTGATTAAAACTCTGACACATTTTAATACCAGCTATTTTAGCTATTGCGTAAGCATCATTACTTTCCTCTAAAAATCCGGATAATAGATATTCTTCCTTGATTGGTTGTTGTGACATTTTGGGATAAATGCAAGACGATCCCAAAAATAACATCTTCTTAACCCCATACTTATGTGAACATTTGATTACATTTGATTGTATCATTATATTCTCCCATATAAAGTCTGCTTTATATGTTGAGTTGGCTTTAATACCACCAACTTTAGCCGCCGCTAAAAAGACATACTCCGGTTGATATTTATCAAAAAAGAATTCTACATTATTATAGTCAAGTAGATCCACTTCAGATCTTGATTTAGTAATGATATTTGTATATCCTAACTCATTAAGTTTTCTAACAATAGCTGATCCTACCAATCCCTTATGTCCGGCAACAAATATTTTTGAATTTTTATTCACTTCTGTCTAATATTTCATATCCTCCTTCTTGGAGGTACTTATCCTTTTCGAATAATTTAATGTCTTCAGAAACCATCTCTTTGATGATCTCTTCAACTGTATATTTTGGTGACCATCCTAATAGGGACTTAGCTTTTGAGTAGTCACCTATCAGTAAATCAACCTCAGCTGGTCTAAAATATTCTTTATCTATTTCAACTAGTACATCACCGGTTTCTCGGTTATATCCCTTCTCATCTATACCAAATCCATTCCAGAATATATCTATACCTATTTCTTTATATGATAACTCTACGAATTTTCTAACTGAAATCTTTCTATTTGTTGATAATACAAAGTCATCTGGTTCACTATGTTGCATCATTAACCACATACCATATACATAATCTTTAGCATGTCCCCAATCTCTTTCAGAATCTAGATTACCTAAGTAAAGTTTGGTTTTTAGCCCGTGATGGGTTTGAGCAACTGATCTTGTTATTTTACGGGTTACAAACGTCTCACCTCTCACTGGTGATTCGTGGTTGAATAGGATACCAGAACAAGCAAATATACCATATGACTCTCTGTAGTTCTTTGTTATCCAGTGTGCATATAACTTAGCAACACCATATGGACTACGTGGATAGAATGGAGTTTTTTCTGTTTGTGGTATTTCCTGAACTTTACCAAACATTTCAGAAGTAGAAGCTTGATAGAATTTAGTCTTTTTTTCTAGACATAAGATTCTAATGGCTTCTAATAATCTAAGTGTGCCTATCGCATCAGCATTTGCTGTATATTCAGGTGTTTCAAAACTCACTTTTACGTGTGATTGTGCTGCTAAGTTGTATATCTCATCTGGTTGTACCTCTTGTACTATACGTATTAGGTTAGTGGAATCGGTTAGATCTCCGTAGTGAAGAAAGAAATTATCAGAAGATTGTCTTTCTTCATAGAACTTATCTATTCTATCGGTGTTCAAAGAGGATGATCTTCTTTTTATTCCATGTACTATGTATCCATTTGAAAGGAGGAGTTCAGTTAGATATGAACCATCTTGTCCGGTTATACCGGTTATTAAGGCAATTTTATTACTCAATTTAAGTGTTTATTTTTTATAAGTTCATAAAAGCTGTTACACTTTTCACTATGTAAAGGTATTAGAGATAGAATCAAACTCTTAGTTATTTGTTTTATATCAATCAAACTTTCCACACCATATTTATCAACAATATATTGACTAAAATATTCAATATTTTGAGATATTTGATCATCATCTATATCCTTATCCATAAGGATATGGTCATATCCAATTAACGATTGATACATTTTTGAATAGTCATAAAATATATCACCATATATTGTTAAATGATCTCCCAATTTTCCCCTCATATCAATAAATTTCAAATTATTATTATTATCAATCAATATGTTGGTGAATACAGGGTCACCATGTATGACTCCTAACCGTCCTCTATTATTGGACTCATATCCTTCTAGATATGATATAACATCGTTTTTGACGGATTCAAAATCTGGATATATTGAACCATCATACTCCTTGACTCTTGATATCATTTTCTTATTATAGTTTTGGTAAATATCAATCTCTCCACTAAAAAAATCAGAATTATGTACTAAATCTATTTTAGATAAAATAGATTTAATAACCGATTCACTAAGTGTATTATTTGTATTTAAAAACGATATAGGAATTCCATCTATTTTAGTAATCTTTATATAATCATCCCCACATTCTATCATTTTTGGAAATAGATATGATATAGAATGAGGTATATTTTCATAGAAAAACTTTTCACCGGATATACTATTTGAATATTTTACTACATACTTACCAGAAATTTCTATTCTGTTATGATCTCTAGATTTTGGATGTATATTATAAAACCCAGTTTCTTTTTCTAAATCAGAAAAAGTACTAATAGCTAGATCATCAATGTAAAAGTTAGCATAAGGTTTACCAAAATAAATCTCATCATATTTTATGTTAAATCTATCCAGAGTATCTATAGTTATCTTTGAGATATCAGCGGTAACTTTACCAATATTACCACCATGTGTTTTCATCCTACGAGCAGTATATATAATAGTAGTATGACCTAAATCGTGTAGAAAATTAATAAAATTTATATTTCTATGTATTGGATTCACTGAATTATAATCACCATCTATACTAGGATATGTAACTAGTGTGTTATCCAGGTCAAAACAAAATCTATATTTCCGATCGCTATTAAATCTACAAGAAAAAGATTTTAATTGATTTGGTGTACCCAAACACGTAAATCCCTTTATTTCATGTGAATAAATATATTCAGTTTCTATAAGACTCTTATAAATATTTGATATATAGAACTCATTTTTACTCCTTCTATCCTCTTTTATTATTGAGTTTATAGTAGTTCTTAATAGATTAGAATCTCTAAAACAATATGCACCCACACACGCCTTATCTGATATTTTTACCTTCTCTTCTATGTTTGTAACTAGGCTATTATCATCAACATCGATATATGAATATATTGGATTTGGATCAGTCTCAATGTTATAAAAAATGAGATTACTATTATATGATTTGGATAATGATATAACATCATCATCATAGAAATTATCAGAGTCTACTATTAGTGTTAATTGATTCAAATCATATTCACTCATGGAGTTTATAGCAAATAACACTGTTTCAGCGGATCCTCTGGTATCACCCTTAATAGGAATTAACTCAATGTTCAAATCTCTAAAATTGTGTCTTAACGTATCAGAGAAATTATAATTCTCAAATTCATCACGAAAGACGATAAATACCTTATCATCTTTTTGTATATTTAAATTTTCTAAATTCCAAAATACAACCGGTTGACCCAATGATTTTATCAAAGGTTTTGGTAAGGAATATCCATCATCTGAAAACCGTTTACCGACTCCACCTATTGGAATAATAATGTTCATTTAATTTTATTAATTTTTGATAAGGCTGACCCTATAATTTGATGCATGTCATAATATTTATATTCTGACAATCTACCACCGAATATTATATCAGGATGGTTAGCTGAAAGTTCTTTATACTTGGTATAAATTTTACTATTTGTTTCATCATTTATTGGATAATATGGTATATCTCCACGTGAGTAATCCTTTGGATACTCTTTTGTTATCCATGTTACATCAGATTTTGAATTTTCAAAGTGTTTATGCTCCGTTATTCTAGTCCATGGGATATTATAGTCTGTATAATTTATAATCGAGCATCCTTGATAATCAGATTTATTTACACACTCACTTTCGAATTTTAAAGTTCTATACTCTAGTTCACCAAATTGATAGTCAAAAAACTCATCTATTTTACCAGTAAAGACAATTTTATCTGATATTGAATTAAAATATTCCCTATTTGAAAAGTAATCAACATCCGTTCTGACTTCAACACCATTCAACATCCCCTCAAATATTTTGGTATATCCATCAACCGGTATACCTTGGTATTTATCAAAAAAATAATTATCATCAAAATTTAACCTTATTGGTAGTCTTTTTATTATGGAAGATGGGAGATCCTTTGGATCTCTATTCCATTGCTTTTTGGTATATCCTTTAATAAAAATATTATAAATTTCCTCACCAACCTGAGATAAGATCCAATCTTCAAGATTCTTTGGATCATCATTCTTTACGACAACCGACTTTAATTTATCCAAGGCTTCATCTGGAGTATTCACTCCCCATATCTGATGCAGTGTCATTAAATTTATTGGAAATGAATATATTTTACCATTAAACATAACCCTAGGAGAATGCTTATAGCTATTAAAATCACTAAACTGATTTATCCAATTCCATATATCCAAATCATTTGTGTGAAATATATGAGGACCATACTTATGTATGTTTATACCATCTTTTTTTTCAGTATAACAGTTACCACCTATATGTTTTTTAGACTCAATGACTAAGCATTTTTTACCTCTTTTTTTCATCTCATAAGCAAATGTTGATCCAAAAAGACCAGACCCAACTATTAAGTAATCATATCTCATATATTAGATAATATTATTTTTTCCCAATAACTAAATTTTAATTTTTCATAGTTGAAATCCATATTGATCATTCTATCCCAAACACTATTTAGATAGTCCTCATCTAATAAAAAGTAGTCCTCCCATTTATCAACAAATAATATCGGTAAATCTTCAAAACTCTCATATCCTTCATACTTAACAACAACCGGTATACATCCTAAATATAACGCGTCCCATAAACGATAAGTATCCATACCACACCCCCTAGGGGCTATAATAAATTTAGACCTTGATATCTTTGTATAATAGTTAATAAAAGAATTATATCCTATATCCCTACTTGAGTTTATATCTATATTTTCAACATGAATATATTTCTTATCACGTATGTTAAGAAAAATATACTCTCTTATCCTACCATACCAATGTATGGACTTTGGTGGTATTGAACAGTTATAATAACATAAAATATCCTTTTGAGTTTTATCAAAACTCATATTCTCAATAATAGATCTACCTTTAAAATCTCTACCGAGCGGTATCATATGTAAACTTGGATGACTTTTAATCACGGAGTGACAAAACATAATAGTGTTATTAGGAATACCATCCAAAAATCCTTCTTCCAGAAAAAAATCAAGACTTTTTGTTTCTATACTCTTCTGCAAATCATCACTGTAAGGTATGTTATCCTGTAGTAAGTATTCCTTTTTTATAGAAGGCATATCAGTATCACCGTTACTAGATAATATGACCTTTCGATCATCTATAGTAGATAGATGGTTAAATAGATATTTAATTGATTCTTTTATGTCCTCTCTCCTACAAGTAAAATTCACAACATTTCTATTGTTGTGAATTTTACTAAAAAGCTCTTCAAATTTTTGGACAAAAATAAACTCAGATTTATCCAATTCAAATGTTAAATACTCAATTAATTTCATCGGTTGTTTAAAATTTTTATTAATGTATTTGCTCTATCTAAAAAGGTATGGTTTTCTTTGACAAACTGCATCTGATCCTGTATCATTTTAATATTATCCATGAACGGTATAGAAGAGTCTAATAATAATGATTCATCATCATTATATATGATATTACCATCAAATAATTCGTAAACACTCTTTGAATTTGTTATACCAAGTTGACCAAAGCTTATATTTTTAAATATTCTACATGGAATATACCCAATCATTTTATGATTGGAACCAGTATCCGGCTTACCATTTATTTCCCTCCTAAATGCAGATCCTCTTATATCCGGGGATATAAAAGATAACTGAGTTAGCCTCTTTAATGTATCCCAATCAACTGGTGTTCTCCACGGGTCACTATGAGTGAAATCTATATTCTTGATACGCAAAGATTCTACAAAAATCCTAATCTCCTTAATATTGTTTTCAGCAATTGATCCCGTCCAATATACTTTATTCTCCCTTTTTATCTTAGCGTCTTCAAGATTTATATCATCAGGCATCAAATGTGTTGCCCAACTAATATATAGTGCTTCATATCCAGATACACCCTTTCTAAATTGATCGGATAGAAAATCATCATTTACATTCTCATCATAGTATGCACAGTTACCAACTTTTAATAGCTTTGATTTATCAAGTGTCATGTTATAATTACAATCATTAATTTCACTTACATTAAATCTGAGATCAATTAGTCTAGCCCCTTTGTCCAAGTATTTAGAGGGATTTACACATATATGTACAAAATATGTTGATTTATTATTTATTGGTATATTAGAATCAGCATACCCTTCAGTTATAAATAAACAATTTTTGTAGTCAAAATCCACTGGATAGTTAGAATCACTAAACCAATAGGTATCATATCCCATTCTTGAAAATGTATTATACCAGGCCCAGTGTGTATAATAGTGTGTGTGTGTATTATTTGGATATCCCCAAATAACTATTTTAGTTTTTTTCATATTTGTACTTAGTTTTATTCACTCGCATGATTCATCTTTATATCTTCAAATCCCTCACCATACTTTTTAACCATCTGATTTTTATACCCAACTCTTATTTTATTCAGTTCCCTTATTTTAATAGCTCTTCTACCAACCTCTTCTATTCCAATTTCATCCTCTTTACCTTTCCTTATATCAGATTCAAGATCCCATATTCTACCATTTATATCCAAAAGACTATCTATATAGATAGATATATCTTCATAACCTGATATTTCATTATATAGTTGGTCTATTTCATTTTTATTGTCAGCATTCGCCCTTTGACTTTTAAGTATAGCAATTGAATATCGATCCGCTATCTCACTTATTGGCATTTTCATAGTATTATTTATTTTATTTTTAAATTATTGTAATTGTTTAAGTATTTCATATGGACTATGTATATGAGCAAAACAACTAAAAACTTTAAATAGATGTGGATACTTTTTAATCATGTATCCCAATACAATTTGTTCATTATTAATAATATGATCATTAATCATATCATCTAAAACAGAATCTATTGTTTTTTTAATAGAAGATATAGATTTCTTACTAGCCATAAGTATACCACCAGCAACGTAAGATCTATTATCAAGCATATATGACCAAGGTATTTCATTTGAATATACCAAATCCGGATAATAAGACATATGCACTTGTAAATATAAAGTAGTACTTAGATCGCCAATCTTCTCAATTGACTCAATATTGGGGTATTCCCTTAGGACATCAATCGAGTTTGAACCAAAAAATCTAGATATACCAGCGTCCAACCATAGATATAAATCTGTATCGAAGTAGTTACACTCAGACGCAATCTCAATCCAACCGAATTTTGAGAACTGTATTACATTATATAAGCTTGATCTACATTCTATCCTAGAAGGATCATTTATCTTACTTTTATAAATCTCAGAATTAATTATATCACTGAACTTATTATTATACCTATAATAAGGAACTTCCTCAAGTTTTTGAACTATTATTTTTGTTGGCTTATCCCCTCTACAATTTTTAACAAAATCATACGTATCTTCTTCAACAAAGATTACCATTGGTGAGTTTAAAGACAAAGTAATTCTAAACCACTCCAAATACTGTTCCCATTTTCTACCATCAATCCCTTCTCTATTTATGTTGAATAGAGAAGTAACTATAGTAGTGTGATAACTTGTAAAATTTAAATCGATCATATATATTTATATCATATTTTTCCTATAACTCTCTATACGAATAGAACCATGTGATAACTCTACTTTATACTTTATAAGGCCAGAATAGTTTAATAACATCTCCTTATAATATAATTCCACGCTATCAGGATGTAAGTATTTTTCAACAAAATCAAATCCACATCTCGCGATTCTATGAGCTTCTATCTCATTATCCATGTAGTAATTAAACTTATCCCGTAAATCACTTTTACTGGTAACTTGTATATAATGTTCTCCCTCTTTGAAAATCTCATCATCCGTCCACCACTCTCTTTGTTTCGAATTTGTGGCATAGAAAACCAGTGAGCAACAAGCCAATCTAAATCTAAATCCACTACTATAATCTGCATCCAATCCACCATTAAGATGTAATAAAAATTTATATTTTGAATTTTCACTTCTATCTATACCACTCGTAATGTCAAAATTTGGAACACCCGGTGGAACATTCAATAACTGAACATGTTTTGTATCTAAAAAGATGTCATTACCATCATTTAAATACTCCTCTCTATATCTATTATTCATAGATGCCCTCATGAAAACGACACTGTCTTTTGATCTCCACCCATCTATATCGATACCTATACTTCTAGACCTATCTAGAATCTTATTAAGATCTGATCCATAGTCAAATAGATATGTCTCTGGCCAGAATTGAAAAGACCAGTCAGGTAGTAATATTGATTTAGAGGTCTCTCTACAAGATGCACTTTGTAGTATAAGTTTATCATCACTATTTAAAGAGTCTCCATCAAAATATACAAACTCCATATCTGGAAAAGTATACTTACTTAGTAATTTTAAAATGTGAGCTTTAACACCCTCAAATCTACCCTCAAAAAGGGGATAGTCTTTTGACTTAACAAAAAGTTTATTATCTATTATTTGAAATAGTTTATAACTATAGTTCCCAGATAAGGTGTCATATAAATTACCTATATATGACGGGTCATCTACTACCGATCTACCGGTGAGTTGTTTCTGTATGATTCTATCAAATACCTCTTTATTATTATACATGGCCTTTTAATATATTACTAGATAATTCTATAGATGATTTTATAGTCTCATCCATATTTAGATATTTATAACTACCCATACGACCACCAAAATAAATACCAACTTCATTCTTACTTAACTCAAAGTATTTATTATATATCAATTGATTTTTATCATCATTAACCGGATAATATGATTCCTTACCAACCGACCAATCATCTGGATACTCCTTTGTTATAATTGTAAATGGTTGATTACCAAATTCAAAATGTTTATGTTCTATTATCCTAGTATAGTCATATTTCAATTCCGGATAACTCATCATAAAAGTCCCCTGGTAATCAGATAATTCCAACCTTTCCTCTTTAAAAATGAGAGATCGATACTCTAAATTTCCAAATTGATAATTAAAATATCTATCAATAGGACCAGTATAGATAACTCTACTAGCTAATGAATTATAGTAATCTTTATTTTCTAAATAATCCACCTCTAACTTTACATCAATTCCTTTAGATAAATTATCAAATAATAAATTATAGTTAGGAATCCCTTGATGTGGATGATTATAGTAACTATCCTCAAATGTTAACCTAAACATCTGTCTTTGTAAAATTCCAGCGGGAACTTCCTTAGGATCCTTCCTCCATTGTTTTTTAATATACCCGTCGTAGAATATAGAATATAATTCTGGACCAACCAATTGTAATCCATACTCATAAGTATTCTTAGGATTTGGATACAAATCTTTATATGGCTTAGTTACCTCTTCTATTTTAGATTTAGCCTCACTTGGTGTAATAACACCATATACCTGATGCAGGGTTAATAAATTAACTGGAAATGAATATATTTTATCTTGATAACGAAGCTTTGGCCTACATGAAAAATGATTTATAGTTGTATATTTATTAATAAATTCCCAAACTTCCGGTATATCAGTGTGAAATATATGAGGTCCGTATTTGTGAACCTTAATACCATCTATATTCTCAGTGTAACAATTTCCACCTATATGATTCCTTTTGTCTATAACTAGACATCTCTTACCAGAATCAGTAAGAATTCTAGCACTAACTAGTCCATATAATCCAGAGCCAACAATTAAATAATCATACATCCACTTACTACTGTTTTTTAAAATTTTCATCTAAATACTCATATAGACAAACTCTCCAATCTCTCATGTAGTTCCTATTCAAGTCATTTAGCTTACTATTAATTAATTTCTCTGAGTATGGACGGGTCACAAAATACTCCTTAGCATAATAATCACTATCCACCTTATTAACAATTAAACCTAAATTTAGATATTCATTAATAGCCTTAGCAGTTTCATATCTACTAGCCTCACCATTACTCACCATATTATACAAACCATATGGTAATTCCTCTTCTATATGCCTTAAAATTGACATAGCAAAATCCTTTGTATATGTAGGAACACCCAATTTGTCATCAACAACATATATCTCTTTAACCCCAGATTTAACTTGTTTCATTATTTTATTCACAAATTTCTTATCCTTATCAGGACCACCTCCCATCATCCAACCCGCTCTAAATATCCAATATTTAGAATAGGACTGGTTTAGAATTAACTGCTCAGTGTAATATTTACTTTTACCATATGAACTTAAAGGGTAGGGAATATCATCATCTAGATAATATTCCTTATTTTTACCAAAAATTCCAGCAGTACTAATAAAAACATAAGGTATATTTAAGTCACGGGATAGATTAAATAAATTAATAGAAGCAATTGTATTAGTCAAATAACAATCGTCCTTATTTGTCTCACAGTATTCCAAATCTACCAAAGCTGCAAAATTTAAAATGATATCTGGGCTGTACTCTCTAACCATACGCGAAGTTGATTCCATATCACGTATGTCACAATATTTAATATCACTCGATATATCTATATCCGTAAGTAAGAAATCCTTACTATCAACTATACTTTGCATAGAAGTACCTAACATACCATTCGCTCCTGATATAAATATTTTTCTATACTTCATTATATTTCTTTTTTTTAAAAAAGAAAAGGCCATTTTTCAATGACCTTTTCTAATATAATACTTAAAAGTCTTTGAAGAAATCATCTTCGTCTTCACTTGAAGAACTTGACTTACTTCCTGAAACCACACCTTCGATTTCGAAGTCATCAGTTGATGGACTTGACTCTTTAGAAGAGTTAAATGAAGAAGAAGCTTTACCAGTCAAATAAGCGATAATCTCACTTACCTTAGCCTGTTGTTCTTCTGTTAATCTCTTTGCTGAAAAATCTTCCAACTCGTGATCTCTCTTCATTAAGAACTCCTTAACCATAGATTGAACCTTAGGGTCAACTTTACCATCAACTAAAGGAATGTTCCTGAAACTTGCCTTTTCTTCGTTATATATTGGAAGAGAGCTTGTCTCTTGTTTGAAAGTACAGTTCTTGTAATCAGGGAATGTTTGGTCACCAGTAGTAAGTTCCTTAACGATAAGAACGAAGTCTTTACCAGCAGATAAGTCAAATATGTTACAACCTATACCAGAGATTTCACCGTTCTTTTCAGCTTGAATCTTGTCCTTGATTGTCTTTCCGTATTGGAAAATCATAATTTTACCAACTAATTCTGGTTGTTGTTCGTCTTCAAGAATCAATACATAAGAGTAGTACTTCTTAGAATAGTTTAAACACTTTGCTTTTTCCTGAAGGATAGCGTTTTTAGAATTTGTCATGTTGTAGTAAAGGTCTGTAAGAGCACACTTTTCATTAAAATTCTTAGCTGAATCAAACCAACCAGATAATTCCTTTGCGTTCTTAATGTTAACATAGTGAGTTATTTTCTCAATAGCCAACTGACCCAGTCTACCATCTTTTGTTAAGTTAGGAAGGAACCTAACTACAGAGCGATATCCTCTCTTTTTATCTTTAACCTTAGTAAGGTCAATTCTGTAAATACCGTCTGCATTTACCGCCTTCTTTTCACTCAAGAAGTCCATTTTTGTGTCTAGATTACCACTAAACAAATCGTCCATTTCATTAAAATCTGCCATTTTGCTTTTTATTTCTTTTTATATTAGGTTATTACCTAATTAATACTTATATTATTTGTAGATAGAAAGGTTTATTAAATATATGTCTATTATAAAAATATTTTTTGTATATTTGCTCTAATAAAATTATGACTACATTCAACAACAAGACATTTATTACCACGACACTACCTTACGTTAACTCCAATCCACATATTGGTCATGCGTTTGAATTTATTTTAGGTGATGCTATTGCTCGTCATCTTAAAACCAAATCCGATGTTCATTTTAACATTGGATTAGACGAACACGGTCTAAAAGTCTGGTCCAAGTCACAAGAACTTGGTATCACTCCCGAAGATCATATTAAAAATCTAACAGAAGTTTGGTTAGATTTCTGTAAAAAATTTAATATCAACTACGACTCCTTTTACAAAACTTCCGATAAATCCCACCATGAAAAAGTCCAAATACTTTGGAACCGTTTCTTGGAAAGGGGAGATATATATAAGAAGTCTTATACCGGGAAATATTGTGTTGGTTGTGAATCATTTAAACTTGATAAAGAGTTAATAAATGGTAAATGCCACGACCACCCCACAACTGAACTTCAACTAATTGAAGAAGAAAACTATTTTTTTAAGCTAACAAAGTATCGAGATTCACTTCTAAACTGGATAGAACCAACACCAGATTTTTTACAACCTCAAACTAAACTTGAAGAGTTGAAAAATCTTATCATAAACAGTGAAGATATTTCTATATCAAGACTAAAAGAAAACTGTCCTTGGGGAGTTTCTGTACCAAATGACGATAAACAAGTTATTTATGTTTGGTTTGATGCTCTTTTAAACTACATATTCGCAGCTGGATACCTAACTCATGAGTTTAACTGGGATAATGTTATCCAACTATGTGGTCCAGACAATCTTAGATTCCAAGCTTTAATATTCCAGTCATTTTTAGAATCGGAAGGTATTAAGAAAACTGATAAGTTATTAGTTCATGGGACTATCCTAGACAAATCAGGTAAGAAAATGTCTAAAACACTAGGTAATGTAGTTGATCCATTCGAACAACTGGATAAGTATGGATTAGACGCAGTAAGATATTATGCACTTGCTGGACTTAATACTTATAGTGATTCTGGTTGGAGTGAAACAGAACTTGTAAATCTATTCAATAGTGATATTTGTAATGATTGGGGGAATCTCATATCAAGAACTCTACACCTTTGTGATACAAAATCTGTAGAGATTAAAGTTCAAGACAACCCATTCAAGATCGAGATTGATAAACGAGTTGAAGAAGTGAACCAACTTTGGTCGGAGTTTAGAATAAAGGAAGCTTTAGTTAAAACTAACCAAATAGTGAAGTATGCTAATGGTTATATTAATGATACCCAACCTTGGTCTAAAATCCATACCCCAGAGATAACCGCCGAAATATTAAATAACTTACATTATCTAATATCCGAGGTTAATAAACTATATTTACCAGTTTTTCCGGGACTCTATCCTACTATTGTAGTAGCTCTTAATGAGCTTAAGAAGGTAATTCTTTTTGATAAACTTATTTAAGAGGGATTTCAACTTTTTCACCATTTGTTTTTGAATAAACAATCTTTTTAATATTATTAAATCTATGATTAAAATCAGGTCTATGGTATTTCTTACCGTGACCTGGTTTTACATAAGCCATTGTAACATGTGGTTTATAGTCAGGATAATCTGTTGTATGTGGAAGCTTAGACATTTCCTTATTAAGGAGATTTAATACATCTGATTTAACATCCATTTTAACCACATCATAGTCTTTATTCTGGAAGGTGTCTATACCATTTATGTCTAAAATTATATGAGATAAATTTTGACTCTTGATCACATTTCTAATGTGATCTTCAGTTACTTCTGGATGAAGTCCATATAGTATAGTTGTATGTGGATCAGTTTCGATTCCATGAGTTGGATCTTCTGGTAGGTATAAATCTTGATGATTGATACCAGAAACTATTTCCTCCCAATTAGGGATATCTAAGTAGACCATTACACAACCATAGTCATACATATCACCTGATTTCATTTCGTTAAACTTTTTAATTCTCATACAAATTTATAAAAAAAAGAAGTAAATTGTTTACTTCTTTTTCCTTTTAGTTGGTTTACTACCTCTATGTGGATCATTCATAAAATCTTTGAAAGTTCTTAATCGCTTAAGAATATGTTTGCCATCAAAGTTTTTATTACTTGCTTCATAATCTTGCATAGTTTCTATACCAGTCTCAATAGGATTTTGAATATATTGAATATTAGCTCCTTGTTTATTCATATCGGATATTTTATCACCTATATCACCACCAATCTCTTTATCAATTGTTTTTTTAATTTTCTTTAATTGGTTAACTGTAGATTGTTGGGGAAGTGATTCTTCCTCATTTATTTCCTCTATCATTTTCTAAAATTTACTTTTACTCCAGGTTTTTTACTTTCTGGTTTCTTAGGTACTGATTTTGACTCGTTTAACTTAATACTTACTTTTTTACTTAGTCTAACTTTAAAATCATCTTCCCAAGGAGTAAATACCGATCCCTCAGCTATTACTTCTAATCTTATTTTACCGGTTGTACCCTCATTGAGTATACCAAGCTTTTTAATAGGTATATTACATTTACCTTTCTTATCAACTTCACCCTCAAACATTAAAGTCCAATCATCAGATTCTACTATCAATCTAACTTGTGTCTCATTAATAGCAGCTCCCTCCACAGATATATCACAAGAGAAGTTCTCTGACTTATCCTTATAAAGAGAGTAGAAGTTTTCATTTTTTTCCTCCTTAGGTTCTTCCACTTCTTCTTCTTCTTCTTCTTCTTCTTCTTTAGGAGATTCTTTTTTAGTTGATTTAGAAGTCTCCTCTTGTAGAGTATCTTCTTCCTCTTCTTCCTCTTCTTCAAGACTTTCATTTAGTTCTTCCAGATCTTCTGGTAAGAAAAAATCGTTGAAGTCTTCTTTGTTAAATCCTGATTTTTTTTCATTTGCCTTATAAAAATCAGAAAAATGAGTTATGCCTGGTTTCTTTTCCATATACATATATATTATATTATAAAACTGTATTTTTAAAAATCAACTTTTACTCCTTTAAAAGCTTCGTTAAAAACTTTTTCAAACTGACCTACTGTTACTTTTACTTTACTATTTGACTCAACTACTCTCTCATAATCAAGACTATTAACCCTACAAAAAACCTTTATAAACTTTTTTGTTTTTTCCTCACCTATCTCTTTTCTGGTCTTATCCCAAGGATTACCTTCCACATAAGCAGCATATCCACCACCGTGTTTTCTAATGAGATTACCTACTTCTTGCACTATTGCAATGTCTTCCCATAACATATCAATGTCTTCCCATTTAAAATTTAAATCTTCCCATTTAATATATATTTTAGTAGTCATTGATTATATATTAATCTTAGACCAATCTATTTAATATATATATTACATGAGTTATGAATTAACAGGAACCACCGCATCCTCAACCTATGGACGATTAGTTCAGATAGTTGATAACCTATATTACGATGGATTCGGTAACCTACTTAATCTAGGTGGTGGTACTTATGCAATTGGACCCCAAGGTAGTGTCGGCGCAACCGGTCCTCAAGGATCTGGTCAGACAGGTTCGACTGGAGCAACCGGACCTCAGGGATCACCAGGAACATCTTTTGTTTATGAAGGAACATGGGATGATATGGTTGCTTATTTCCCAGGTGAAGTAGTATCATATAATGGTAGTTCATTCTTAAACCTTTTACCAAGTTCAACTTCAGGATCACCACCTTATCCAACACCAGATATTTCACCAACTATTTGGGGTACTTTATCAACAAAGGGAGCAACCGGACCACAAGGAGCAACAGGTAATGATGGATTAAATGGA
>Ga0114962_10000514_pt1 | contig 34587 bp, 33 predicted proteins | sample C_130820_MF_Meta_FD_87017 | JGI IMG/M metagenome (GOLD analysis project Ga0114962, IMG submission 87017) | Freshwater microbial communities from Lake Croche, Canada to study carbon cycling - C_130820_MF_MetaG | ecosystem: Environmental > Aquatic > Freshwater > Lake | place: Lake Croche, Canada...
CATTTCCAAAAGAATCAAACATCATAAATCCTAAATCGTGGGTACCTGTGTTATATTGTTCCTTTTCAACGGCTGAAGTCCACAATCTTGCTGCTTTCTCCCATTTTGCATCTTTTGTTTTCTCAAACAAATACCATAAACCTCCTGGAAAAAATCCAGAACACCACCAATTAGATGGCAAATTTCGATAAGTTCCATCTGCTTTTGCAGAATGAATCGTCACGCTCGTATCTGGATGATCCGCCAACATGCGTTCATACTGTTGACCCGCTAACTGAAATTGCTTCTTGACATCTATTTTTTGAGCGAAAACAGAGGTTGACAATAATAAGAATACTAGGCTTAACTTTTTCATAAAAAAAATAGGTTTATTTTATCTCCCCATCCAACCGCCATCGACGGTCAAAATCGTACCATTTACATAATTAGAAGCAGCCGAAGCTAAAAATACGATAGGTCCTTTGAAATCCTCAGGTTGACCCCAACGACCTGCTGGAATACGAGCTAAAATAGATGCACTTCGATCCGCATCATTTCTCAAAGCCTCTGTATTATCGGTGGAAATATATCCAGGTGCAATGGCATTGACATTGATTCCTTTACTTGCCCACTCATTGGCCAAGGCCGTAGTCAAACGAGCAATTCCTCCTTTACTTGCTGCATATCCAGGAACATTGATTCCACCTTGAAAACTTAATAATGAAGCAGTGAAAATAATTTTTCCTGATCCATTTTCAATCATATTTCTTCCAATTTCCCTACTTAAAATAAATTGAGATGTTAAATTCACCTCCAAAACCTCATCCCAATATTCATCCGAATGATCCGCGGCAGGATCCCTTAAAATTGTTCCTGCATTATTGACCAATATATCTATTCTAGGAAATTTTTTAATCAATTGTTTGATAAAATCATACAAGGACTCACGATCTGAAAAATTTGCTTGATATGCCGTAAAACTTCTTCCCAAGGCAACAATTTCTTTTTCAATCTCCGAATCACTTAATTCTAACGTAGCCGAAACGCCGATAATATCTGCGCCAGCCTCAGCCAAAGCAAGGGCCATCGCTTTTCCTATTCCTCTTTTACATCCCGTAACTAAAGCAATTTTACCTGTTAAATTAAATGAATTTTGCATAGATTAAATTTACTTTAAAAGATGGTGAAAGTAAATCTTTACTCAATAATAGGTTAATATTTGCTAATAATTTGAATTACTTGTACCCCATCTTTCAAAGCTTCAAAAGCTACCAACCAAGATTTACCGTTCCACTTGATTACCGGGTAAGAACAATCCCATTGTTTATCCGAGATGTATTTTTTAGTCAATTTCCCCTTTACATCTTTGACCACCATTCCTATTTGTTTGTAATACCTCTCGCCCTCTTGTTTGATTTCGGCAAAAACTAGAGCTGTTTCTCCTTTCGGGTTAGAGGCTAATTGAGGCATGCGCATTTTATCGCCAGGTAAATGGAGTATCATTTTTTTGGAACTTTGATAAGCCCATTTAATTCCAGATGAACCTTCTGCACCAGTATACCAAGCCGCTTCCAAGCCTTTCGAACCTCGAGCTAAGGATGGTCCAGCGTGAGGACATGCATTGACTACCCAATGATCTTCATATAAAGGAACGGATTCTGAGTAATGTTTTCCAAAGTCAGAAGAATGAATATAACCCATATCTCTTTCTCCTTTATCGTTTAAATCGCGATAAATTACATCCACATTTCCTTTTTCATCTGCCAAAGCATCAATTCTGCAACATTCACAGGTTTGTCTATCCAATATCTTCATCGATCCAAATCCTTCTTTTGGGCGAGTTTCGGCTGTCACTAAAGTGCGCCCTTTAGGTCCCACTTTTACATCTAACCAATAAGCACCCACTTCCCCATTGGGTAAAGAAATAATTTTACCAAAAGAATGACTTAGTCCTGCCGATGTATCTTTATGAATGTATTGGGGTTTTTGCCATATTCCATCCACTTCCATCGCATATAACAAATCGCCGTTAAAACGTGAGGCAGCTGTAGGTCGGTTCATTTCATACAAAAGGATACATGTTCCGTCAGTTTTGTAAGAAAGCTTTGGCATTCCCTCTGCGTGAGTTGATGCTTTTTTATCAATGGGGACCTGCTCCGCAGGCCCCTGATTAACTTTTCGAAAAAACATTACTCCATTGGCTGATTTCTCTACCCAAGATAACACGACATCGCCGTTTGATTTCAACGCAAAAGAAGGGTCCATGGCCTGATTAGCTGGGTTAGACACCGTTTGCGCCTGTGTGAACTGCGTAAAGAAAACGAGTAAAAAGATTAGTTTTTTCATTTTTTGAATAATTGAAATACATCAATTTGAACACCTGCTACCACGGTACGAGGAGCAGCTGGAGTGTAGGTAGCCTTATCGGTGGCGTTATTTCCACGCGTCGCCGTCGTTGCATACAGTGCATCTCCTACGTTCAAGATGTTCGTAAAAAATTGATAAGCTTTGTAATTATATCCAAGACGAACATTGAATACAGAAACGCCTTCATACGTTTTTGTATTTACCTGATTCTCGAACCATGGACCAATTTTTTGCCACTCCAAAGCAATTCTTGCACCTTTATATTTATACGTCACTTCCGAATTGGCAATAAAATTGGGCGCTTGCGGCATTTCTTTTTCATTCACATTTTTCAAGGCATCCGTTGATTTAGTACTTAGTACAAAATCAACAAACGTATGCTTTGCATTCGTTCCTCCAAAACGGAAGTTCCAGGCATCGTTCGGACGGTAAGTGATTTGATATTCAATTCCTTCGTGCAAAGTCTTTCCGGCCGATTGATAATCTGTGGTATTATCTGGCTGGCGAATACCTAAAAGCTCGTTCTTCCCTTCTAAGCGATAGAAGGTATAGTCAAAGAAGATTTTATTTTGAAGCAAAGATGCCCAACCTCCCACTTCGTAATTAGAAAAAACCGCCGGGTCAATACTCAAGTAAAACTTCTCCCCTGTGGCTGTAACTTGAGCAGCTGGCCGTGCACGAAACACCGCTGAAAGCGCTGGAGGAGAAAATCCTTTGGAGAAATTACCATAGAAACCGACTTTTGAGCTTGCTTCATAGGTAACACCTAATTTTGGAGAAAACTGCTCATAACTCTTAGTCCCTGTTGAATTATCCATAAAATTCGTGTAATCAAACGACATTTGATCGAAACGACCACCAATCGACAATCTTAACCTTTCTAAAGGATGTAAATCAAACTGCGCATAAGCCGCTTTGTTCCAAATCACCGCCGAATAATTTCCTAAGAAAGTAGATGGCAATACCTGTGTAATGGTAAATTTCTCTACCGATTTCTTATCAGCTCGCAATGTAGCCGCTAAATTAATTTTATAAGCCCAATAATCATTCGGTGAGCGATCCAATAAGAATCCTGCTACTAATTTCGAATTCAGAAATTCTACATTTTGCGTGTGCTGACCCATTAAACCGAGGCTCTGAAAACTATTTTGATTAACCTGACCAGAAGCTGTCAATAATGGACTTGTCCATGAAATCGAATAAGCTGGATTTTGTCCCAATGCATTATCACGATAAAAGGCTGTTAAACTTGAGTTGGCATTATCCGACCATTTGTGTTCTAAAGTTAAACGAGAACGAGACGAAAAAGATGACCGGTAGGTGAAATCCGCTGGACTTTGATAACTACGGGAATAAAAACCCGTACTATCAATGTTTCCTCCCGTCTGCGAGAAGTAATCATTATAGGCAAAAGAACCCCAAATTTTCGTCTTAGGCGTAAATTGATAATCCAAACGAACGTTGATCGAAGATTTGTCGAAATCGGAATTAGAAGCCCAAGAACCTTTTTGACGAGCCAAGTAACCTCCGGTCATGATCGACCATTTTTTCCCTAAAGATGCTCCAGCTGTGAATTGAACTCGCTTATAGCCCCACTCATCTATTTGAAAACCCACCTGAGCAGTTGGAATTCCAGGAGCCGTTTTGGTGATCAAGTTGATCGCGCCACCCACAGCCTCAGGGCCATAAAGTGAAGATGCTGGACCTTTAATCACTTCCACCGAATTCAATCCTTGTAAATTAGTTTCAATTAAAGCGTTGTGATTAAATACTCCCAAAGGACGCAATGCAAGGCCATCTTCCAAGTATAAAAAATAGGCTAATGTTCCAAAAGGCTGGCGAATACCCATCCCGTGTTGCTCATTTCGGTAATCTAACATCACCACCCCGGGTACTTTATTAATAATCTCTGTTAATTGAAGAGCCTTTGTGTCCTGAATTAATGCCGACCCGATTTTATGAATAGCCACTGGCGTTTCTGCACGTGTTGAGGCTTGTCGAGAAGCTGTTACCACTACAGACTCAAGGGTTTGTGTTGCCTCTTCTAAAAAAATTATACTTTCAGCCTTTGTTTTTGTAGTCTTAAAACCTAAGGCTGAAACCGTGAATTCTCCTTTTTCTTTTATATCAAATTCTCCTCTTTCATTCGAAATCGAAACGATTTTATCGCCTTTTTTTAGGCTAGCACCAATGATAGGTTCATTGGTTACAGAGTTAAGTACTTTTATTTTTTGCGCATGCGCTAATGATGTTAGACATATTAACACCGCTGCTAATAATTGTTTCATAAATAATTAATTAAAATGAATAATGCCCACGATGTAGATCGAGGGTAAAAAAACAAGAAAATTAATTACGCTTGGGGAGGGTGAAAAAAGCCCATTTCAGAAGAATTGGGAATCAATTGACCGTATGCAAAATGATGGCAAATGGGTTCACAGAAAAATGCATTCGTGAATTGAAAATCCGGAACAAAACCTTGAAATGTCAAATCCAATTGAGGAGTCTTTTCCAATCTTTCAGAGTTCGACTTTTGTTCTTTTTCTTCAGCGGCTATTAATTGCTTGGCCAAATAACATTGACCATTGCAATTCATTTTAGGTTTATCTCTGTTTTCACAAAGATTTTTAGCAATGTATTCGCGATTCATTTGATAATAAGCCACCGAACCCCACTTATTAAAAAGGGGTAATTGCATAGCAAACAGCAAAAAGATGGCTAAGAATCGAATCATGCCGTGAAGTTAATGAAAACTCATTAATTAAATTCTGACAAAAATCACTTTCCTAATAAATGTACAGCAGAATCATTGAGACGCGAATCATGCCGTGAAGTTAATGAAAACTCATTAATTAAATTCTGACAAAAATCACTTTCCTAATAAATGTACAGCAGAATCGTTGATATGATAGGTATTTTTTGACAATAATTCCATCATGGAGGAACCTGCTAACAACATTGGGCCATATCCATGTGCTGCAAATGGAGAAATGGGTCGATGATAATAAAACGCAGGATCCCAGGCTAAACCTGTCCCTACGCAAGTTCCTTCTACCTGCCCATTTTCATTTACTTTGCTAGCGGCCGCATTCCAAGCCAATATGGCCGCAGGACCATAGATTTTAGCATCTAACCAACCCATATTGATTCCTTTTGCAAGTACATAGCAATAAATTGCTGTCGCAGAGGTCTCTAAATAAGAATCATTTTTATCCAATAATTGATGCCAAAAACCAGTACCATCTTGATAAGACAATAAGCCCTTTAAATGATTTTTCAATTGCTTTAGAATGGCTGGTCTCGCCGAATGATTGGCAGGTAAATACTCCAACATTTCAGCAGTTGTCAAAAGCGCCCAGCCATTCGCACGAGCCCAGTGAAATTCAGGATGCTCTGTCGCATCTACCAAATAACCGTGCATAAAAATATTTAACTGGGGATTAAACATTCTTTTTTGATACGCTTTGAACTGAAAAACGGCTTCTTCATAATCACCCAATTGCAATAAAGCGGGAATCGCCATATATAAATCATCTAACCACATGGTATGATGCAAAGGACGAATTCGAACCAAGGTTTTATCTGGTAAACGATGTTCCTCCTTTAAAATAAAGTCAGATGCCCGTTGAGTAACAAAAGACATGTCCGTCACAAAACCAGCCTTTTTCGCTTTCACTACTGCCATTCCCATCGCTCCTATATCATCCAAAGCGCGAGGATGGATCAATCCATGTAACACATGTTTGGCATCATTTTTTCGTGCATCCGGAATTCCAGAAGCAATCAAATTCAAGCGATCGAAGACATATTTCTTGTATTTATCGTTTCCTGTGAGTTTTGCTAAAGCCAACATCCCTGAATAGGTTACCCCCCATTCATAAGAAATAGGTCTAAAATCACCTTTTGAAAATACGATTTGGTCCGTAAATGCTTGTCCCGCCGTCCAAGTTGCCCCTGTAGTTTTATCTACAAATCGATTGGGTGTAGCAATTTCTAAATAATTAAACACTCGATCAACAAGGCCTTGAACATCTGAAACTTTTGGTGCACCATAAGGAGTTGGATAGTCAGGCTGCAAAGCATGCAAGGGAGCTGTGGCATCGGACACAGCTGTAATGTTTTTTTGAGCCCACAAACTCGAAGTGACAAAAAAAAGGAAAAGAAAGGTATAACGCATAAAAAAAAGGGTTTCATAACATATAAGCTACAAAACCCTTTTATTTACTGAATTTTTAGACTTTTCAAGTCAAATAATCCTATTTTTTCATTTCTACTCCAGCAATCTGCACTACTATTTGTTGGTCTTTTACTGCTGGATTTACTGCAACAAAATACACATCATGAATACCAGCTGTTGGAGCAACGGCAACTTTTTGAGCTGCAGGACCACCCATTCTTCGAGGAGCACCTTGTCCACCTGCTGGGGCAGCTGAGGGCGCTAATGGCCCTGTTGGCGTTCCAAGAGGTGCACCTTTTTGATTAGGATTAGCTACTTGCGGAGGACCAAAGCTACTTTGTGCTACTACGATGGGAGTTGTTTTACCAATGATTGCCCCGGTAGGAGAATCAATGTGAATTTCAATTACTCCACCTGCCGCATTGGATCTTGCTTGAGCTGAAGCTGAAATTTCGATCATATTAATCCCTGTTAAATCTAATCCCTTGTAAGCGATATATGGGTTTTTTCCGATCATGTTTGTTGCTCTCATAGGTGTGATTAACTGTTGAATACCATAAGTCAAATCTGCCTTTTCCACATCTAAAGAAGGATGACGCAAAAATAACCACTCTTCAGATTGTACCGGAGCTATTTTCTTATTTCCCTTATCTAAATAGGTTGCACGGACTACAAACACACCTTTGGTACTTGCTTGATTTTCAGGTTTCTTTAAGGATAATTCGCCAGCCAACGCAATGTTGTTGGAAGCTTTTTTCTCCGTCAAACTCATAATGTAAGAAACCATCGTTTTTGCGTCTGCTTTCGAAATACTTGGGTGAGCAGCCATGGAATGTTCTCCCCAAACTCCTGTTCCGCCTACAATGATTTTATCCGCTAATTTTTCTACAATATCTTGTCCTTTGTATTTCTCTGCAACCTCTAGGTAACTTGGCCCAACAGAACGAACGTTTTGAAGGTGACAAGACTTGCAATCACTTTTATTGATTAATCTTAAACCCGCTGCAGCAAACAAATCACTATCGGCTTTTCTATGGCTTTGTGACATTTCAATGGGGTCATAACCGAAAGGAAGGTAATCTAAAGTAGCTGCTACAGCTTCTGCCGAAATACCTTTTCCTAAACTTCCATCTTCTTTATCTTCTACCTCAATTTTATATTTCGGAGCAGAATCTGAGAAATAAAAGGTTTTATTAGCATTTTCCAAAGCAATATTGACCTTCGGAGCCTCATTACCTACCAATAATTCCACAGAAGAAGTATTACTCAAACCTTTAGGATCAGTCGCTTTCAAAAGAACTTGGTATTTACCAGCTTCGGCCAAAGTCAAGGAAGGATTAGCACCCGTTAAAGTTTTAACTACGTTACCTTGTTTTTTAACTGTCCAAGAAAATTTCAAAACATCACCATCGAAATCTTTTGAACCTTCAGAAGATAATTGAGTAGTTAATGGAGCAGCACCCTTTGTTTTAGTTGCACTCACTTCAACAAATGGCTTACGATTCCCCCCTTGGTATTCAATTTTCACCAAACGAGCATTATCATTTCCTTTAAACCATGCAGAACCATATTCCAAAACATATAAATCTCCTTCAGGACTAAAATCCATATCAATTGCACTACCAAAAGAAGAATTTGGCATAAAACGCTCCATGGATTTATAATTACCATTTTCGTCCATAGTCACAGACATTATCCAACCACGCATAAATTCAACAATTAACCATTTTCCTTCATAATAAGTAGGGAAAGCTCTTTTGGCATTTGGAAAATCTGAATGACGATAAACAGGTCCACCCGTAGCACTTCTACCCGAAGCTCCAACCAATGGAAAATCCTCAGAAATACCGTATGGATACCAAATCATGGGTTTTTGTGCTGCAGGTAATTCTCTAAGACCTGTATTATTGGGAGAATCATTCAAAGGATGTAATGGGTCAAATTTTGGTCCAACCGCTAATGTTTCAAAATTGAAATCTGTATACGATTGATTATTCCCAATAAAATAAGGCCATCCGAAAAATCCTGGACCTTTTGCTTGATTAAACTCATCATAACCTCTTGAACCTTTTTCTGAATCAACTGACGCGTCTGGACCTACCTCACCCCAATATAAAAAACCTGTTTTAGAATCTAAACTTGGTCTCCAAGGATTTCGGTGTCCCATCGTATAAATTTCAGGGCGAGTTTTCGGTGTACCCGGTGCAAACATATTTCCTTTTGGAATGGTATAAGAACCATCTTTTTCTGGATGAATACGTAAAATCTTACCCAATAAACTGTTTGTATTCGCTGCTCCACGTTGATCATCCCAATATGCCTGCCCTGGTCGCTCATCTATTGTTGCGTAACCATCTGAATTACTGTTAGAAGTGTTGTTACCTATCGTTAAGAATAAATTTCCTGATTTATCAAAAACCATTCCACCTCCAGTATGACAACATTCCTCTCTTTGGGTCGGAACCTCCATGACAATTTTTTGTTGATCAATCAACAATTCCTCTTCTTTCAATTCCATCCGTGCTAACACGTGTTTCGATTCCGTGGGATGCGCATAATACAAGTATATCCAATGATTTTCCTTGAATTTCGGATCCACGATAATGCCCATCAAACCTTCTTCAGCTTCACGCTTTTGGCCAGCTCTGTTGGTGTATTTGGTATTTACATTAATGTGACCAATGACTTTGGTAATTTTGGTTTGAGGATCATATTGCTTTACATCCCCTTTTCTTTCAGCAAACAATATTTCCCCCGTCGGTAGAAAAGTTAATTCCATGGGTTCATCTAACTTATCCACCAAAACAGATTTTACAAATCTATTTTCTTCTGGTGCTTGAACTTGTGAATTGGCCTGAAAATATATGGAACAAAAAAATGAGATGGATAAAAAGGTTTGTAAGAGTCGTTTCATAGAAAGAAATTTGACAGGTTTAAAATTGTTATTCTGCAAAAATGATACAATAATGGTATAAGTAAAAATGATTTACACTGCAATGATACGAAACACCGTTTTTTGTCGACAATAAAATCTCTTATATTTATCAAAATTTCATATGATCTATGTTAAAACACATCTCTTTCCTTGTCTTTATTATAATCAGTTCATCACTATTTGCACATTCATCTTCCGACCAAGAAGATGTCAAAAAAGTACTTCTGAAACAACAAGAACTTTGGAATGAGGGAAATATTCATGCGTTTATGGAATTTTATAACAAATCAGAAGAGTTGAAATTCATTGGGAAAAATGGGATTATAAAAGGCTGGAATGCAACTTTGGATCGATATTTAAAAACATACCCCAATAAAGAGGCGATGGGCCAGCTCACTTTCCATATTTTGGAAGTGGATATTACGGAGGGAAAAACAGCTTGGATCCTTGGTAAATGGGATTTACAAAGACCTAAGATCGGAAATCTAGGTGGACATTTTACTTTATTGATGAAGAAGATAAATGGCAAATGGTTGATTTTGAGGGATCATACTTCCTGAAGATCAGTTAAAGTCCCTGTTTAAAATTATTTTATGATTTCCATTTTCGAAAAATCAATACCGCATTATAATAAAATTGCCATACAATCTAATGGCAAAAGCTACCGTTATTCTGAACTGAACAGAGCCTCGCAAAATTTTGCTCAAGTCTTACTCGACAAGAAAACTGATTTATTGGAAGCTAGAGTTGCTTACATGGTAAATCCCGGGTTCGATTATGTTCGTGTACAATTGGGAATTTGATTAGCAGGCGGAGTTGCGGTCCCCTTGTGTTTATTAACCTCTTCCCTCTTTGAGGTACACAATTGAGAATTCGGACGCGAGCATCCTAGTGGTTTCCACAGAATTTTCCGATTTATTAATATAGCTTTTGCAAGAATTAAACTGCTGTTTCGTTGTGTTAGGCTCAGATGATGAAGTGAAAAATTCGAGGAAGGAACTCTCACAAATTTCAGAAGATCGAATGGATAGGCCGCTGGCTTGGCCGCTAAAGATCCTAAATTAGTCCCTTACGGTGCCATGACTGCCACCTTTTACACAGGCTTAGGATGTTTACTTTGCCCTTCTAGTTCTTTATCTAGTTTTAAAGGCCTTGTTATGAGAATTAATTTTTGCTTGTATTCAATTTGCTTTTTCTATAGCTATACAAAAAATAGATCAATACGCCAGCTAAACACCAGTATGCGAATCTCTCCCAGTTTTGAGCGCCCATTTGAGTCATTAAATACATATTGACCAGTAAACCCAGAATAGGTATCAATGATAATTTCTTAGTAATACTAAAATAAGCCATCACCAACCAGATAATAAAGAAAGTGAACATGATATATTCATTTGCTTTATTTTCTCCCGTAAAATAAGAAGTGAATTCAATGTCTTTAAACGTATAATATATCGCGATTAACCAAGTTAATCCTACCCAATAACTGGCATTAATATAGGGTATTTTAAATTTAGATTTTTTCTGATTTTCAGGATCTAAATCTAGGACTAAAACACCTCCGCAAACTAATACAAAGGCAAATAAAGTACCTATCGAACTTAAATTAATTACTTCTTCCAAATTGGCAAATAGTGCAGGAATTCCAACCAATACACCCGTCATGACGGTTGAAAAAGAAGGTGTCCGATATTTTGGATGAATCCGAGCAAAAGCTTTGGGCAATAATCCATCGCGAGACATGGTCATCCAAATCCTAGGTTGACCCATTTGATAAACCAATAAAGCACTTGTTAAGGCAATCACCGCACTCGCCGCGACTACTCCTGCCACACCAGGCAAATTTACTTTCATGAACATGAAGGCCAGTGGATCTTCTATACCTGCCAAAGTATGCGAAGGAACAATACCAGTTAATACTAAAGTAACTAACACATACAAAACGGTACAAATAATCAATGCCCACATCATCGCTTTGGGTATGTCTCTTTGTGGATCTTTACATTCCTCTGCAGTGGTTGAAATAGAATCAAATCCAATGTAAGCGAAGCAAACTGCTGCTACACTTTTTAAAACACCACTAATTCCATTCGGTGCAAAGGGAGTCCAATTTTCAACTTGCACATAAAATGCACCCACTCCAACCACAATCATGATGACCAATAATTTTAGGACAACTAAAACATTGTTCATGTTTTTCGTTTCCTTGATTCCAATGTACACCAAATAAGTAATAGCAACCGTAATCAATAAGGCAGGAATGTTCGCAACAAAATGCCAGCCAAATATATTAGGAGCATTCATATAGGCAATATATCCTTCTCTCAAATTAACATTGAGCGATTCTTCACTTTGACCTTGTGCGAGTAAAGGCTCCACCTGATCAAAAGCCCTTTTTGCAGATAAATAATCCATGGTTAAATATTCAGGGACATGTAATCCCAGTCCTTCCAATAAATCCACAAAATACTTGGACCATGAAATTGCTACGGCAACATTTGATATGGCGTACTCTAACAATAAATTCCAACCTAAAATCCAAGCCACAATTTCACCCAAACTGGTATAAGCATAGGTATATGCACTACCACTGATGGGTACAGTCGAGGCGAAACGAGCATAACAAAAAGCAGTAAACATGCAGGCTAAAGCCGTAAAAACAAATAGCAAGGAAACTGCAGGACCCCCATTGGCAGAAGCTTGACCAATGGCTGAAAAAATACTTGCACCTATAATGGCCGCTACTCCCATGAATGTCAAATCCCTGACTCCTAAATTCCTTAACATAGAATGTCCCTCAAGACTTTCCATTGCTTTTTGATCGGAAATGATTTTTTCAACTGATTTTTTTCGAAAAATAGAGTTGGCCATTATAAATGATTAAATGATTTTTTTGAAGGAACAAAAATACATTTTTATCATTGAAATTCTATTTCATTAAAACCTTTAACTTTGTATCAAATCCATTTTATGTCTGTAGCAATCGTCATCTTGAATTTTAACGGAAAAAAATACTTAGAAAAGTTTTTACCAAAGGTCATTGAAAATTCTCAAGATGGAGTTATTTATGTTGCAGATAATTGTTCCACAGATGATTCAATTCAATTTCTTGAAATAAATTACCCTACTATTCAAGTCATACAAGCAGATAAAAATCGAGGATATGCTGGAGGATATAATAACGCATTACAAAAAATTAAAGCAGAATATTATGTTCTAATGAACTCAGATATTGAACCTAAGGAAAATTGGTTACCACCATTAATACAATATTTTAAAGAAAATCCTTCCACCGCAGCCCTTCAACCATTTATTTTAAAATATGATCGACCAGATTTCTTTGAATATGCAGGAGCAGCTGGAGGAATGATTGATAGCCTAGGTTATCCTTTTTGCAGGGGTAGAATTTTTGATACATTGGAAAAAAATGAAGGTCAATTTATTACATCTGTCGTTCATTGGGCATCTGGCGCATGTTTAATGGTAGATGCTAATAAGTATTGGGAAGTGGGGGGACTCGATGAATATTTCTTCGCACATCAAGAAGAAATTGATTTATGTTGGCGATTCAGAAGAGCTGGTTACGAATGTGCGGCCATAGCATCAAGTGAAGTATTACACGTAGGAGGTGGAACGCTCAAACAAGAAAATCCATTTAAAACTTATTTGAACTTCCGAAATAATCTCATTTTATTGCATAAAAACCTACCCAAAAAACTAAAATTTAAAACAATTGTATTGAGACTCGTTTTAGATGGAATCGCTGGAATAAAATTCGGTTTGAATTTTCAATGGAAGCATTTAATAGCAATCATTAAAGCACATGCTGGTTTCTATCATTACTTATTCTTTTATAATCAAAAGCAAAAATTGTCAGTAAAGGAACATGCTGTCGAACTATTCTCTAAAAAAATAATTATAGAATATTTTATAAAAAGAAGAAAAACCTTTAAAGAACTTGGTTAGATATCCCAAACAGAAGGATTATTTCTTTGGCGTAGATAACGATTAATATTCATCCAAAAAGCCAAGATTAAATAGATAATGATAGGAGATCCCATCGTAATGAAGGATGTGTAGATAAAATACAAACGGATACTACTCGTTGAAATTTTAAACTTTTCCCCTAATCGAGTGCAAACTCCAAAAGCCTGATTTTCAACAAAATATTTGAGCCTTTCCATTGATGAGTAAATAATAAACAAAGATAAAACTATTTTCCTTGATTACAATATTTGACATAGTTAAAAAATGCAATTTTAACTAGATTAAATTATATAAGTAAAATAAAAATATCATATTTTAAATAATTTATTTTAAAAATGCTTGCATCTATTATATTTTTTTATACATTTGATCACTTAAATTATTTAATTCTTCAAAATTCTCGACTTCCTGTCTCTAGTATCTCCTCTGATTATTCCAGTTTATCGATTCTAAATTCATCCGGTCTTTTTTTATGCAGATTAAATTCTTTGGGTTTTAATTTTTTAACTTTTTTTTTATGCAAACTGGTAAAGTAAAATTTTTTAACGAAACTAAAGGTTTCGGTTTCGTCGTAGATGATCAAACAGGTGAGGACATCTTCGTACATGTAACTGGCTTAGCTGGAGTAACTATTCGTGAAAACGATTCAGTTTCTTACGAGGTAACAGACGGGAAACGTGGTGCAAACGCAATCAACGTAAAGAAAATTTAATTTTTCTCCGTTGTTTTTGATTAGAGCAAATCAGTAACTAACAATATAGATAGGATTACCTAAAAAAATTGCAACATTGATCTCTAGTTAAAGGGAAACAAAAAAGCCTCCAATAATGGGGGCTTTTTTTATTGAAATAAAAATGTAGAATTAAAAATTAAGAATGTAAAATGGTTAAATCATATACATCTTACATCAAAATCCACTTCTCCACCTCCTCTTTGCTTGGCATCGCCGCATCAATTTTCAGTTTTTTACGCATACCACCTAAATCATTGAATACTTTGTTTGGATTTGCCTCGTTCAACGAATCTATCGTTAAAATTCCCATTTTTTGCAGAGCAGGAATCCAAATTTCAGCAATTCCCCTGTCTTTAAATGATTGCACCGAATCGATTTCTTTCACAAGCTCTGCTCGCATTTGCGGGAAAAACAATACTTCTTGAATAGATGCTTGATTGGTCATCAACATCGTTAAACGATCAATACCAATACCAATTCCGGATGTCGGAGGCATGGCATATTCCAAAGAGCGAATAAAATCATGATCCATCGCCATCGCTTCATCATCCCCTTTTTCTGCTAAGCGTAATTGATCTTCAAAACGCTCCTTTTGATCAATTGGATCATTTAATTCAGAATATGCATTGGCTATTTCTTTACCATTAACAAACAACTCGAAGCGTTCAACCAAGCCCTCTTTCGAACGATGTTTCTTGGTTAATGGTGACATCTCAACAGGATAATCCGTGATAAAAGTGGGCTGAATTAAATTAGCTTCCACTTTTTCTCCGAACAATTCGTCAATCAATTTGCCTTTTCCCATTTGTCCATCTACTTCCATTCCAAATGATAAACATTTTAAACGAAGTTCTTCCTCAGATAATGCATCTACATCCACGCCCGAATACTGCAAAATAGCACCCGAAATGGTCAATCGAGGATATGGACCCGCAAATTCAATGGTATTTTCACCCACCTGAATTTTCGTTTTTTGATGCAAGGTTTTCGCAACCGTTTCAAAAATTAATTCGGTCAAATTCATCATCCAATGGTAATCCTTGTAAGCTACATAAAATTCTAAAGAAGTAAACTCTGGATTGTGCGTCCTATCCATTCCTTCATTACGGAACATTTTACCAAATTCATAAACCCCATCAAAACCACCAACAATTAAACGCTTTAAATACAACTCATTGGCAATTCTTAAATACAAAGGCATATCCAAGGTATTATGGTGCGTTTTAAAAGGTCTTGCAGAAGCTCCCCCATGAACAGCTTGCAAAACAGGTGTTTCTACTTCCAGCCAACCGCGTTCATCAAACATGGCACGCATGGTAGAAATAATTTTTGCTCGCTTAATGAAAATATCTTTTACTCCGGGATTAACAATTAAATCAACATAACGTTGACGATAACGCATTTCTGGATCAGAAAAGGCATCAAAAGTTTGCCCGTCCGCTTCTTTTACTACTGGTAGAGGTTTTAAGGCTTTGGATAAAATGGTAAATTCTCGAACATGAACTGATATTTCACCCATCTGAGTGGTAAAAACATAGCCTTTTACGCCAATGATGTCACCAATATCCAATAATTTTTTAAATACCGTATTGTACAAGGTTTTATCTTCACCTGGACACAAGTCATCTCTTCTAAAATACAATTGGATACGGCCTGATGCATCTTGCAATTCAGCAAAAGACGCATTTCCCATGATTCTAAATCCCATCAAACGACCCGCCAATGTAACATCTTGCAAATTATTCAGTTCGGGTTTATACTCTGCTACGATTTGAGAAGATTGAATATTTACAGGATATTCTTCCGCAGGATACGGATCAATTCCCAAGGCCATCAAGTCCAATCGCTTTTGTCTTCTTAGCTGTTCTTGCTCACTTAAAATCATAGAGTATTCAATTAAAATGAATGAAAAAGCAAAATTAGCCAATTATGAGTGGATATGAAAATTTAGCACTGAACTATTCTGAGCCAATCTAATTCCTTAATTTTTGTTAATAAAAAACAAATCAGTCAGTTTTTGCGTTAAATTCGTGACAAGATTTTTCAACTTAAAAAGAACAATAGCAATGGAAATGAAAAACTCAATTAAATCCTATGTCATCATCGCACTTTTATCTAGCGGTATCACATTGGGCGCCTTTCAATTATTCAACCTAAGTAATTCTGGATCTAGTTTCGATGGTCCGTCAGCATTCACCACGTCCGTGTCATCTACTTCTGTCCCAGGCAATCCAGGCGACTTCACTTACGCGGCAGAAAAAACAACTCCAGCAGTGGTTCATATAAAAACAAAAGTGGCGCAAAAATCTATGGGCAGACAATCCTCTCCTTTCGATGATTTCTTCGGATTTGGCGATCCTTTTGGAGGAGGTGGCAGAAGACAACAGCCGCAGGTGCAAGAAGCATCTGGTTCAGGCGTAATCATCAGTGCAGATGGATATATTGTAACAAATAATCACGTGGTAGAAGAAGCAGAGGAAATAAGCGTCATGTTAAATGACAAAAGAGAATTCAAAGCCAAAGTGATATCAACCGACCCATCATCTGATTTGGCAGTAATTCAAATCAAGGCAACAAACCTACCCTTCTTAAATTTTGGGGATTCAGATGCGCTTCGGGTTGGAGAATGGGTTTTAGCAGTAGGTAACCCATTTAATTTAGAATCGACAGTTACCGCCGGCATCGTTTCGGCTAAAGGTCGTCAAAATATCATTGATCGTGATTCAGAAGCATCAGCTAATCCACTTGAATCATTCATTCAAACAGATGCAGCGGTAAATCCCGGTAATTCTGGTGGTGCCTTAGTTAACCTGAAAGGAGAATTAATCGGAATAAATACCGCCATTTATTCACGAACAGGACAATTTGCAGGATATTCATTTGCTGTACCCGTAAGCATCGTTAAAAAAGTATCTGGTGATTTAATTAAATATGGTAACGTACAAAGAGGATTTTTGGGAGTTAGCATCTCAGATGTTAATTCGAAATTAGCAGACGAAAAAGATTTAAAAACCACCACAGGTGTTTATGTCAACGGCTTTTCTGAAAATAGTGCGGCAAAAGATGCCGGGATTAAGATCAATGACGTTATTGTAAAAATTGATGGCAATGAGATCAAAACATTGTCTAAATTAATGGAATTAGTAGGTAGTAAAAGACCTGGAGAAAAAGTAAACGTAACAGTGAACCGAGATGGTCAAAACAAAGAATTTGCGGTAACATTAAAAAACAAAGACGGAAATACATCTATTGTAAAAGGTGATGTAGGTGAATCCTACAAATCCGACTTTTTGGGAGCAAAATTTGGTAATCTTTCTAGCTCTGATAAAGAGAAATTCAATATCTCTACGGGTGTTAAAGTGATAGAGGTATTGGCAGACGGCCGTTTGGAAATGTATGGATTGAACAAAGGATCTATCATTACCAAAATCAATGATAAAGCAGTGAATAACCCAAAAGAAGCAATCGAATTATTGGAAGCTAGAAAGGGAAGAATTAAGTTAGAAGGAATTGATGTAGATGGCTCTCGATTCATTTATGTGTTGTAGGTTTTGAGGTTTGAGGTTCAAAACAAAAAAGTCCCAGAATATCTGGGACTTTTTTTTATTCAAAATCATTCTATTTATTCTTCTAAAACATCGCTTTTTCAATTCCGATAAAGGTTTACCAAATCTGAAATCCCTGCATATAGTAACAACGGGACGACAACAAATGCTGCAAATAAATCTTTGAAGGAAGGATCATTGAAATATTCAGAAAAATCACTTAAGATGTGAAAAAATCCAGCAATTGAAAGGAATAGATACAAAATTGCTCTTTGTAATACCTTATATTAAAATAGCTTCATTTTAAAAGTGGTTTAATTTTAAAACAAAAAAGAACACAATGTATGATCATTGTGTTCTTAAAATTAATTATTTTTTTTCAGAAAATTACTTCTTATAAGTTACTGATTTAACTGCTTGAATGGTACGCTCAATACTTGGCAAGATTTCCTCAATCAACGTTGGAGCATAAGGTAAAGGCAAATCCTTTGAATTCACACGTATCACTGGAGCATCTAAATAATCAAAAGCCCAACGTTGTAAATGATAAGCAATTTCAGAAGAAATAGCTGCTAATGGATTTGCTTCTTCTACCACCACACAACGATTGGTTTTCTTCACGGATTCTACCACAGCAGGATAATCGATTGGGCGAACACTACGCAAATCAATTAATTCACAAGAAATACCTTGTTTTTCCAATTCTTCAATCGCAGGTAAAACAACTCTTGAAATCATTTTACCAAAACTAACGATCGTAACATCCTTACCTGGCTTGACAATATTTGCTTTACCAATTGGAATTAAATATTCTCCATCTGGAACCAATCCTTTATCTCCATACATCAATTCTGATTCCATGAAAATAACAGGATCATTGTCTCTGATAGAAGCTTTCATTAAGCCTTTGGCATCCGCAGGATTAGAAGGTACTACTACTTTCAGACCTGGAGTATTAGCAAACCAGTTTTCAAAATTGGAAGAGTGCTGGGATGACAATTGTCCAGCATTTCCTGTTGGTCCACGGAAAACGATTGGACATGAATACTGACCACCCGACATTGACATTAACTTAGATGCTGAATTAATTATTTGGTCAATAGCAACTAAAGAGAAATTAAATGTCATGAATTCCACGATTGGACGCAAACCATTAGCTGCAGCACCAACGCCAATTCCACCAAAACCTAATTCAGCTATGGGAGTATCAATCACACGTTCAGGACCAAACTCATCCAACATACCTTGTGAAACTTTATAAGCACCGTTGTACTCAGCTACTTCTTCACCCATTAAGAATACAGATGAATCTCTTCGCATTTCTTCTTGCATGGCCTCACGCAAGGCTTCTCTAAATTGAATTTCTCTCATAATAATATAAAGGGTTTTGGAAAATCCCAACCGAGGGCAAAATTAACTAAGAATTCGCATACCACAAAACCAAAAATATTCGATAAATCACTCATTTTAATATTTTTGAGGTATTTTTGAAATTAATTACCAATTCCCACATTCATGTCTATTACAATCGCACCGATTTCAAGCTCTTTACCTCAGTTTTTGAGCCAAAATGAATACTCCCACATCGCTGTTTTAGTAGATGAGAACACGCAGAAACATTGCTTAGGTAAAATTCTTTCATTTTTGCCTGGAAAATTCACGAAAATTGTCATCAAGTCGGGTGAGGCCAACAAACATTTGGCCACCTGTGAAAAAGTGTGGCATGCAATGACCAAAGCAAACATGGATCGTCACGCATTATTGATCAATTTAGGAGGTGGGGTCATTGGAGATTTGGGCGGGTTTTGTGCCTCCACTTACAAAAGAGGAATCGATTTCATTCAAATTCCAACTACGGTTTTATCCCAAGTAGATGCCAGTGTTGGAGGTAAATTGGGAATTGATTTTCATGGATTCAAAAATCACATTGGCGTATTTCAATTACCTAAGACGGTCCTAATTGACCCTTATTTCACAAATACCTTAGATTGGCGGGAGAAACGTTCTGGCTACGCTGAAATCATTAAGCATTGTTTGATTCGGGATGAAGATCAGTGGTACAACATTTGTAAACAAGATTGGGAAAACGTCGACATTGCCGCTTTGGTGAACCATTCGGTAGAAATTAAAAAAGAGGTTGTTGAAGAGGATCCTAAAGAAGCTGGATTACGAAAAATATTGAATTTTGGCCACACATTGGGTCATGCTGTTGAAACATTTCTTTTAGAGAAAGGCAAACGGAGAATTTTACACGGAGAGGCTGTTGCGGTTGGTATGATTACCGAAGCATTTCTTTCTTACCAAAGATCATTGATAAATTTGGAAGAATTGGAATCCATCGAGGCTTATTTGTTTGCTACCTACGGTAAAGTTCAATTAGCAGAAAGTGAAATTCCGGCAATCATCGAATTAACGCTTCAAGACAAAAAGAACAAAGGAAATGAAGTTAGATTTTCTTTATTAACCGGTATTGGCGACTGTGGTTACGATATTCCGGTCAGTAAGGCAGAAATGAAAAAAGCCTTGGAGTACTATTTATGATGTAAGATGTATGATGTAAGATGTAAGAGGGATTCTAATCCAATATCCTAACTCATAATTCATAACTCATAATTCTACTCTATCACCTGCGGAACTTTAAAATACTGATCATTGGAATCTGGTGCTAAATTTAATGCGGTTTGTCGATCCAGTTTCTGAATAGCAATGTCTTCTCTGAATTGGTTAATGGCTGGGGTAATATGCACCAAAGGTTCAACACCTGTGGTATCCACTTGATTCAATGCATCCATCCAGTCTAACACTTTATTAATGGAATTTTGCATATCATCAATTTTACTTGGATCTAATTCCAAACGAGCCAAATGGGCAATTTTTTCTAAATCTTCCTTATTTACTTTCATCGTCTTTCAATCTTATTTTTTTATCATCAGGCATTTCTTTATCCAAAAAAGCGTTGATTTTATCACGATCCAAATTGGAAGTAATTTGACCAAATGAATCAATATTTAATTCAAAATCAGCTAAATCTGGATGAACTTTTGGTGCTTTTGATTCCGTCTTTGATGGATCTTTCTTTTTCATATTATAAAACAGGAAAATTTCCCATAGCTAATTTCAATCGTTCAAACACGGATTCTCTGCCCCAAAGTTCCATTGAAATCATCAAATCTGGACCAGCGCCTTTTCCACTCAATGCAACTCGTAAAATTTGCATTACTTTACCCATTTTTATTCCTACTGATTCTAAAGTTTGGTGAATACATTCTTTAATTTGTTCTGAAGTCCAACGATCATTACAAGTTGATAAATTTTGTAAAATCAAATCCAATCCTTGTTTGGCCTCAGCATTCCACTTGCTAGCAATTACAGCTTCATCATAAGAAGCAGGAAATAAATAAAATTCATCCACTAAAGATTGTAAATCTTGTGGAAAGGTAATTCGATCAAGGAATAATTTAACAAAAGCCTCCGCTTGAATTATTTCCAAATTTGGTAAAAATTCCATGGCTAATTGACTGACATCTGATTTTTTCAAATATTGTTCATTGAACCATTGTGCCTTTTTGACATCAAACTTCGCACCTGCTTTGTTGATTCTTTCCAAAGAGAACGCTGAAACTAATTCTTCCAAACTAAATAATTCTTGTTCCGTGCCTGGATTCCAGCCTAAAAATGCCAAGAAATTAAGGGTCGCCTCTGGTAGATATCCTTCTTGTTTAAATCCTTTTGAAATGGCACCAGTTGTTGGATCCACCCATTCCAGTGGAAATACGGGAAATCCACCCAAGTCAGCGTCTCTTTTGGATAATTTACCATTCCCTTCAGGCTTTAGCAATAAAGGTAAATGAGCAAATTGCGGTGCCTTCCAACCAAAAGCTTGGTACAATAAAATATGTAAAGGCGCGGAAGGGAGCCATTCTTCTCCACGAATGACATGCGTTATTTCCATAATGTGATCATCTACCACATTCGCTAAATGATATGTTGGCATACCATCTGATTTCATTAAAACTTTATCGTCAATGCTAGATGTGTGCACATGTACCCAATCTCTGATACTATCTTGAAAACGAATTTCACCTTTGGCAGGAACTTTTAAGCGAAGTACATAAGGTGTATTCAGATCTAGTAATTCTTTGACTTCATTGGCGGTCAATACCAATGAATTGCGCAATTTAACTCGTGTCAAAGCATTGTATTGAAAAGCTGAACCTTGACTTTCATATTGAGCCCTAATGACATCTAATTCTTCTGAGGTATCAAAGGCGTAATAGGCCTTCCCTTCATCCAATAGTTGATCTGCGTAAGATTTATATAAATCCTTGCGTTCACTTTGGCGATATGGCTCATGTGGACCGCCCACTCCAACTCCCTCATCTGGCATGATGCCTAACCAAGCTAAACTGTCTAAAATATATTGTTCAGCTCCTGGTACAAAACGGGCTTGGTCTGTATCTTCTATTCGAAGCAAAAACTTTCCTCCTGTTTGGCGTGCTAATAGGTAATTATATAATGCAGTACGTACGCCACCAATGTGTAAGGGCCCTGTGGGACTTGGTGCGAAACGAACTCGAATGGGTGATGACATGCAATTGATTATTTATGGGCAATACAAGAAATTTCTACACGTACGTCTTTAGGTAGACGAGCAACTTCAACTGTTTCTCTAGCAGGAGGATATTCGGAGAAATACGTGGCATATACGCCATTGATAGCTCCGAAGTCATTCATGTTTTTCACAAAAATGGAACATTTAACGACGTCTTCGAAAACAAAACCTGCTTCTGATAAAACTGAACCAATATTTTTCATTACTTGATTTGTTTCTTCTTCAATGGAAGCCCCTGATTCAAAAGTTGCCAATGCAATCTGCCCAGATACATAAAGTGTATTTCCAAATAAAACAGCTTGAGAATATGGTCCTATGGGTGCTGGTGCAGCATCCGATAAAATTATTTTTTTTGTCATAACTTTGAAAAGAAATGCAAGTTACCAATTTTTGTTTCTATTTCCCGAATTAAAAAAATCTAAAAACTGATTAATGTTCAAAAAACTATCTGAATTAATCTATCAAAAAAAGGGTGTCTTATTTATGCTACTCTCCTCCTTGTGTTTTGCACTGATGTCGGCATTAGCAAAAGATATGAATAAGGTATTCCCTTCCATTGAATTAGTTTTATTTCGGAACATGATCGGATTACCCTTTTTAATTGCGAGTATTTTAATGCGCTCCACGGTACAAAAAGGAGGTAGACTAGGTTTTTTAATTTACCGAGGTTTTTTAGGTGCATTTACTTTGTATTGTTTATTTTATGCTTTAGAGAATTTAGGATTATCGTTAACCAATACCTACGGGCAAGCATTTCCTTTATTTATTGCTGTATTCACATTTATATGGATTCCGAAAGAAAAACTAAGTGGTCGGCAAGTATTATTTTTATTAATGGGTTTTTACGGTATTCTATTAATCTTTCGGCCAGATGCATCCGTCAGTTGGCAAAAACATAGTATTGGGATTTTATACGCTGTGGGAACGGCTTTAGGTTACATGGCTATTAAAGAAGCTCAAAACTATTACGATTCAAGATGGGTTATTTTTTCCTTCATGGCCGCTGGGTTTACAGCAGCGAGTATTTCATTGATTTTAGGGACTCAATTTGATTTCGAGCCCAATTTTTTTATCGCAAAATGGGTTCAACCGCAAGGTTTAGATTGGGTAAACGTCCTTTTATTGGGTTTATTAGCTTTAGGAGTACAAAGCTTTACAACTCAAGCATTAAGACACGAAAAAACCAGTATTGTGGGTGCGGTAGGGAATAGCAGTGTTTTGTTTTCGATCATCATTGAAATAATCATTGGCCATGGATTTCCGACCTGGTTAGTATTAGTAGGTATGGGATTGGTTCTGATTGGTAGTTATCAAGTTAGTATTAAAGGTAAGAGGTAATAGGTAATAGGTAGGTAATAGGTAATAGGTAATAGGTAAGAGGTATTAGGTAAGAGGTATTAGTTAAGGTAAGAGGTAAGATTTATGTGTAAAGAGGGATGATTTTGTTAGAAATTAAAAAAGAGGAAAACGATGCCATTCAGACCCGATTTCCTCTTTTCTCTATTCTTTTTCTTTCTTCTTAAACTGTCGCAGTGTTCATCACCTCTGTTTGCTTACGAATAGATTCTAAGTGAACTAATTTAAATAATTCCTCAATAAATTCAGGGTATAAAGCTAAACCCTTTGCTTGGCTAGCACGATCACCGTGTACTTGCTTCCAACGATCTAATTGTAAAACAGCGACATTGTTATCACGCTTGTATTCACCTAATCTTTCTACGATCGACATACGAGCAGCTAAAACTTCTAATAATTCACGATCAATATTATCAATTTTCTCGCGAAGTGAAGCTAATTCATTGGAGAAATCCGCACCATAGTTCGATTTTCTTACATCTAATGAACGCAACATTTCACCTAATTGCTCAGGAGTTAATTGTTGAGAAGCATCTGACCAAGCAGCATCTGGATCACGGTGTGATTCAATGATCATACCATCGTAATTCAAATCTAGAATTCTTTGAGATAACTCAGCTAAATAAGCACGCTTACCAGCCATGTGAGAGGGATCCCCGATTAAAGGCATTTGAGGAAACAAACGCTTCAATTCAACAGCCATTGCCCACATTGGTGAATTTCTATATTTCGTTTCTTGTGCATTAGAAAAACCACGGTGAATAGCACCCAATTTCTTGATACCAGAATTTTGTAAACGCTCAAAAGCACCAACCCACAAAGCTAAATCAGGATTAACTGGATTTTTAACCAAAACTGGAACATCAACTCCTTTTAGTGCATCTGCTAAATCTTGAACATTGAATGGATTTACGGTGGTACGTGCACCAATCCACAACACATCCACTCCATATTTTAGAGCCAATTCAATATGCTCAGGAGTAGCTACTTCAATTGCTAAAGGCAATCCTGTTTCTTTTTTTGCTTCCACTAACCATTTCAAAGCCGGCTCTCCCATACCTTCGAAACTACCTGGGCGTGTACGCGGCTTCCAAACACCTGCACGCATGATGTGTGCATATCCTTCTGCTTTGATGCGGCGGGCGGTTTCTAATACTTGCTCTTCGGTCTCAGCTGAACAAGGCCCTGCAATGATTAAGGGTTTGCCATCAGTCTGAATCCATTCGTTCATTGGCACTATTTCTAAATTGGCATTCATAATAATTCTAAGGTTAACTAGAGCATAGGCTCAATATGTATTATAACTAATTTCTAACAAAACCGATTTTCGGTAAAACTTATTCTCTTATATTTGCAAGCAATTTCGAAAACAATGAATCAAGTAAGTCCATCTAACACAAGCGTATTAAATCTTTCTTTTGAAGATACTAAGATTGCTTTTGCTTCTAAAAACAACTTTCAACTAAATAAATCATATTGGATTTTCGCCATTATGAACCTAAATTGGCTGACAAAGTTAGGGACTTTTTTTATCAAATTATTCCTTTTCCTGCATTTTCCTATAAAAAAACTTATAAAAGCCAGTATTTTCGAACAATTCTGTGGGGGGGAAAGCATCGAAGCATGTAATTCTACTATAAAAAATTTATCCGATTCCCAAATTGGTACTATTCTAGATTTTTCTGTTGAAAGAGAAGAAAATCAGAAATCCTTTCGTAATACAAAAGATGAAATCCTACTAACAATTCAAAAAGCTAATACAAACCCTACTTCCATTCCTTTTGCAGTATTCAAAATCACGGGGATATTTAACAGTGAACTTTTAGAAAAATACCAAGCAGAGGAAACCTTAGATAGTCAGGAAATAGCTAATTTCGAAGAAAGCAAGACTTTTTTAATGGAGATTTGCCAACTTTCAGCAGATTTAAATGTAAGATTATTCATAGATGCTGAGGAGAGTTGGATTCAAAATTCCATTGATGAATTAAGTTATGAAATGATGGCTAAATTCAATAAAGAAACCGCAATCATCTATAATACTTACCAAATGTACCGCACAGACATGTTGGAAAATTTAATTTTAGCGCATAAAAAATCCAATGATCATAATTATTTTCTTGGTGTAAAATTAGTTAGAGGGGCTTATATTGAAAAAGAAAGACAAAGGGCACATGAAGAAGAATATTCAGAACCGATTCATAAAGAAAAAATTGGCACAGATAAAGATTTTAATTTAGGATTACGTTTTTGCGTTGAAAATTTAGAGAAAATTCACTTTTGTGTAGGAACTCATAACGAGGAAAGCTGTTTGTTACTTTGTCAATTGATGAATGAAAAAGGTATCGCAAATAATAATTCCAATATTTACTTCGCGCAACTTTTAGGTATGTCAGACAACGTCAGCTATAACTTAGCTGCTCATGGATACAATGTCGCAAAATATGTACCTTATGGTCCGGTTAGTGCCGTAATGCCTTATCTATTTAGAAGAGCTGAAGAGAACAGTTCTATTGCGGGACAAACCTCAAGAGAATTTGCCTTATTAAAAAAAGAAGTATCGAGAAGAAAAAATAATGAAAAATAATCCGCTGCATTACTTTATTATAAGTTTGGGAGTTATCGCTTCAGACCAAGCCATCAAAATGGCCGTTCATTTTTATATGGAACCTGGTTATTTTGGTGAAATAGAAATCATTGGCTCCATTTTTAAACTGCACTACACCTTAAATCCAGGAATGGCATTTGGCATTCAATTAGGATCTATTTATGGAAAATTAATGTTGACTTCATTTAGAATCATTGCCATGTTTGGAATAGGTTACGGCCTATTTCAACTTTGTAAAAAAGGTTCTCATAAAGGTTTATTAGTTTGTGTTTCCATGATTTTAGGCGGAGCAATTGGTAATTTAATTGATTCTATTTTTTATGGAGTCTGGATAAAAAATGCACCTGAATCCGCACCATTCACATGGTTTCATGGACAAGTAATCGATATGTTTTTCTTTGATTTTTGGGAAGGTACATTACCTGATTGGATCCCAATGTGGGGGGGAAGTTATTATTCCACTCCTATCTTCAATTTTGCTGATGCATCCATTTTTTGTGGTGTCGTGGCGATTTTGATCTTTCAAAATAAATTTTTTGGAGAGGTAGAAAAATAATACCTTATTAGTAATTAGGACAAGTTATGGAAACCAATTACTACCTTTTTTTCTTTTTAGCCTTGTTGGCAGAAATTATTGGAACTGTAAGTGGCTTTGGGTCCTCTATCCTATTTGTTCCGATCGCTTCCATGTTTATTGATTTCAAACTTGTTTTGGGCATAACAGCCGTTTATCATATTTTCAGTAATATCTCGAAAATTTTTTTATTTCAAAATGGGCTAAATAAGAAAATCGCCTTAAGATTAGGTATACCAGCTATTATTTTTGTCATCATTGGAGCCTTCCTAACCAACTACATTTCTCAAAAAGAAATCGAACTAGGAATGAACTTCATTATTCTACTGATGGCCTTCTATTTAATTTCGGGAAAAGCCAATCAACTCAAGCAAACTAATACCAACTTATATTCGGGAGGATTGATTTCTGGCTTTTTGGCGGGATTAATTGGTACAGGAGGTGCCATCAGAGGAATCACTTTAGCTGCATTTAATTTAGAGAAAAACACATTTATCGCAACCTCGGCCTTAATTGATTTTGGAGTAGATACCAGTCGAGCTATAGTGTATATCTATAACGGCTATTTTCAAAGCAAACATTTGATTTTAATCCCCTTCTTGATTATAATAAGTATTATTGGAACCTATATTGGCAAATTACTTTTAACTAAAATATCCGATCAAATTTTTAAATACATTGTCTTAGGGCTTATCATTTCCATGTCAATCATACAAACAATTAGATACTTTATTAAATAAAATATTTTTTAATTTATTAATCGTAATATTGCAATATAATGTTTCCAACATGGGAGTTACTAAATCCAATTTATTTACTGAAAGTCAAAATCAAATCGCTCAATATGCCAAGGTATTGGGCCATCCGGCAAGAATTGCCATTTTGGCACATCTCTTAAAAACCAACAAATGTATTAATAATGAGTTGGTAGCAGAACTTGGATTAGCACAGGCCACTATTTCTCAACATTTGCGAGAGCTAAAAGACCTTGAATTGATTCAAGGAAATATTGAAGGAGTTTCTGTTTGTTACTGTATCAATGTAGAAAAATGGAAACAAATTGAACAAACTTTCGAACAATTTTTTAGTCAATTTCCAACTATTTCTACATCTAATTGTTGTTAATCATGTCAAAATCTGCCAATTTCCCTCGCATGCACGTATCACTCTATGTGAGTAATATTGCTGCAACTGTCAATTTCTATTCGACATTTTTTGGTCAACCTGCTGATAAAATCAAACAGGGCTATGCCAAATACATCTTGGATTCTCCATCATTGATTATTTCCTTCATTGAAAATTCGGAACGAGTACAATCTAACTTTGGGCACTTAGGATTTCAAGTTGCTACTCAAGTCGAAATGATGAAAAAATTAGAGTTGGCCAGAAATCAAGGGATAGTTTCCAAAGAAGAAATCGGTACTACTTGCTGTTTTGCCATCCAAGATAAATTTTGGGCAAATGATCCTGATGGCGTTCAATGGGAGGTATATTATTTTCATGAAGATGTGGAATTCAATGATCCTCATTATGAAAATAATGAAGCCTCTGCTTGCTGTATTCCACCAGCGAAAGAAGAAAAAGATAAAATTTCAGTGGCTGAATTAGCTTCACCATCCACTTGCACACCTGGTTCAGGTTGTTGTTAATAAATAAGAAAGATGTTTCCAATATTAGAAAATAAATTAGAAGAAATATTTGCTCTACCAATTTCAGAGGAAAGAAAATTAATTTTACAAGTTTTGATTGAATATATCAAAGACAAAAGAAAGAAGGAAGAACCCATTCGACTAAATTTCATTTGTACACACAATTCAAGAAGGAGTCAACTTTCTCAAATATGGGCACAAACAGCTGCCGATATTTATGGTATTCCTGCACAATGTTATTCAGGTGGAGTGGAAGTTACTGCATTTAATGAACGTGCCGTTGCATCCATCGAACGATTTGGATTCAAAGTGATTAAAAGAGGCCATTCAAACCCTATCTATTTTGTGTTTCATACCCAAGATGGCCAAGCAATCATCGGTTTTTCAAAGGTTTTTGATGATGAATTCAATGCGAAAAAAGGATTTGCTGCAATAATGACGTGTTCACACGCAGACGAAAACTGCCCATTCATTCCAGGGGCGGAAGCAAGAATTCCTGTCCGATTCGAAGACCCGAAAGCTTTTGATGATACTGAACAAGAATCGGAAAAAAATGACGAAAGATCAATGCAAATTGCCTCCGAAATGTTTTATGTTTTTGCGAATGCGATAGAAAAGTAATTATGATGTAAGATGTATGATGTATTTTTCATTCTACATTTTCTTTCTTCTCTTTTCTAGTTTTCTCTCTTACTTAATCTTAATCATCAAAGACACACTATGCCCAATCATTCCAGTGGTTCTAGAATAATATCCGTATCTAAATTCCAAAGCATTCCAATTCACTAAATTAGCAATTCCACCAGGTGGAGCAATACGGATTCCAAGTCCGACGAATGTACTGGTGAATTTACCAATATCATAATCAGAGGTATAAAATTCTTCACTCGGCAAATGTTGACCTTTGGCGTTAAAATACTTCGTAGCCGTTTGAATATTTAAGCGATAAAAAGGACTAACTGATAAGAATGGTGAAATTTTATAAGGAACCTCAATATTTGCGGTGTGGGCAACCATGCCCCATGTATCGAAATACGCCCTATAAAATGCTCGAATAATTGTTTTATCACCCAAAAAATAACTTAGACGAATTCCAATAGGTAATTTAAATCTTGTACCTGGTAATTTTTCTACCGTTTCATTTCCATTAGTAAAATATACTCGATGAAAAGGAGTGCTCAATAAACCTTCTTGATAACTTGGTTCAATGGTTCCTAAAATCTGTAAACGTTGATTAATTACTTGAGAAACTGAAAACGCTAAGTTAAAAGAATTTCTAGCTTTAAAATCAATACCCCTTTGGTCTCCATGAGCACCAGACGGATAATTTTTTGGTCTTAATTCTGACGGCAAAATAGACATATAGGTATCTAGATAGGCTCCACCTTTCAACGAAATTTCAGTATTCTTATCTTTCCACAGCTTTGTTAAACCTGCATTAAAACCATGTGATTTGTAATCATATTCCGTTGAATATGCATATCCTAAGGATTGGGTAATACCAGATAAATCATTTTTGATAGACCAATTTATACTAGGATAAATATGTGTATCTTGCTTCGATGCAGAAGAATAGGTCAAAGGATCAATTTGATCAGAAGAAGCAGAAGTATAACGATCAATATTAAAATCTGCAATAAAACTATGCAAGCGATTAAACTTATCTAATTTAGAAAAACGAACCTCAAAGGAATTACCAATATTGGTTAATTTTTCAGAACCGATACCCCCGGTAATTGCTGAATTATTTCCGTCTTGCACATAATATCCAGAAACTAAATTAACCTCTTCAAATTTTAATTTACGCTTTTCATATGCAATAGAGTCTTGCTTCAACACATAATTTTGGGCTTTTATGACTTGCAAAAAAGAACAGTACAAACTGATAGCTAAAATTATTTTTTTCATCTTACTTGTAAATTAATTACAACCACAACCACCACCATTTTTGCCCCCATTTGCACCAGAAGCTCCTTCTCGGTACAAATAAAAGCTTTGTTCAAATTTTTCACTTTTACGAGCTGCCAATTCCATTTCGCTGTCGTTGATTCTGCTCTTTTGATATTCTCTCACTCGAGTACAAGAAGAAAAGACAACAAGAAGCATACAGGAAGAGAGAATAACTATTTTCATCGAATTAAATTTCATAGGGTTATTGCGATATGTTCTTTTAAAGAAATATTTTTGGACGTATAAATTTTATTGTGGTCATCTATGATCACACAGGCGACACCATTAATTTGATTGATCATATCTAATGCAACTTCTACGCCCATCACTGCAATCGGAGTGGTTAAAGCGTCCGCCAACTCCGCAAAGGGCGCCAATACGGTAACACTTTTAATACCTTGGATAGGAAAACCTGTTTTAGGATGGATTGTATGTGAATATTTTACTCCATCAATCCAAACAAATTTTTCATAATTTCCTGAAGTTGCTGCTGCAGAATTACTCAAATTAAACTCAGCAAAAATCTTATTAGGGTCATCTGGATTTGCAATACCAATTTGCCAATTTTCACCTGTTTCTTGAAATCCCCAGGCACACATATCTCCAGAAGCATTGACAAGTCCATTTTCAAATCCTAGGGAAATTAAAAGCTTTTTGACACAATCGGCCGCATAACCTTTTCCTATTCCTCCAAAACCAATCCGCATTCCTTTACGTTTCAAAAAAACCGTTTGATTCTTATCATCTAATTCAATTTGTTTATAATCAATTAGTTCAACTAACTTTTTAGCGACTTCAGCGGAAGGCAATTGAGTCATGTTTTGATCAAAATTCCATAAACTCTTATCTAATGAACCATAAGATAAGTCAAACGCACCTTGGGTCATTAGAGAAATTTTTTGTGCTCTTTGAATCAACTGAAAAACCTCAAGTTCTACCTTTTGTGGAGCAATTCCAGCTAACTCATTGAGCTGATTGATTTGACTATTTTCCTGAAAGGTGGACAATAGGTTTTCAATCCGTTTTATTTCAAGAACAGCAGCATGTAGACCATATTTTGCCTTCAGTTCATCATCACTGATTACACCAATAACAAACCGATTGCCCATTAATTTTTCAGTTCTTTTAAATAGCTGTTTCGACATTTTAGTTAAACTGATTAATTTCTGAAATAAATTTTGGAATAGATGCTTGATAGCCTTCCCATTCATGCAGTACTTTTCCGTTCGAATCAATCAAAACAGTTAATGGGAATTTGCCATTCGGATTGTATTTATCCGCCAGAATATCATTTTTATCTTGTTGATCTTTAGCTAATTGATTTTTCTTTAAACGTGGAAAATCTGCACGTATAAGTATTAATTTTTCAAAAGAAAAACTCTTAAATTCAGCTGACTCAAAAACATCTTTTTTCAATTTAATACAAGGTCCACACCAATCTGAACCACTAAAATTCAATAATATTAATTTATTATTTTGCTTAGATTCTGAAAGTGCTTGATTGAAATCTAGTCCCCATTCGCCTAAAAAAAATAAATTTACACACAATAAAAAGGCTAACTTCATAAATAACTTAATATATAACTAAGGTTTTACCATCATTTACTGTATTGTATACGGACAAATCCGACCTAGCGATGGTACTTAACCGTGCACCATTCAATGCAAAACGAGCGCCATGATCCGTACAATAAAACTCAGTTTGATTAAAAATGATTCTTCTTCTAGGTTCGTGGGTACATAAATTAGATGCCGCTACAAAATCGCCATTCGAAGTAACACCTACCACAAACATATCACTCACAATAACATAACCGCCAACTGAAGTTAAACTCTTTGCTGCTGAAGAAGTTAAATCAATTTTAGCTAAAGGCGAAGTGATTTTGGCTAACTCTGCTGTAGATACTTTACCTACCGGTAAATTATTGGGTAATCCTCCAGGATTTGTACTTCCACCGTTGTTACTTCCGCCAGAGTAAGAAGGAGAAGAAGTTTTTATTGTACTATCTAAGCTTGCTACCGTTTCTCCTTTTTTATTTAAAATGAGCGATTCGATAAAATAATCTTCTTTTTTACTACATGATTGCAGAACGGCTAGTAATGCAGGACCTGTAAATCCTACTTTTTTCAAAAATTGAAACCGGTTTATACTTCCTTTGGACATAAAATTTCATTAAATCCCAACAATTTAGTTTTATTAATTCAAATATTTATTAATTGAGAACCATTAAGTAGACAAATTCTGCCATTCTGACGACCATGCATTAATCGCGATAATTAAGCGCTGGTTTTCGATTACCCAATAGTGGTTGATACTTAAATCCATTGCCTTGCCGTTTTTTTAATTCTTCTTTTGCTTCCTGAATTAAAATTGGATTTAAAAACAAATCAATGGCTGTTCCCGCTAAGGTTTTTGCTGCCACCATCATTCCTTTTGTTCCAATACTTGTACCACCGGAAGCAACTGCTTGCCAGCTATGTGCAGCTGTTCCTGGCACCCATGTTGCTGCTACCATAGCTATTGTTGGTACTACCCAACTAACATCACCGACATCCGTTGAACCGCTGCTTAAAGGATCTGGTCTATCAGTGTTAACTTGTTGAGTAGATTCTAAATCAATTAATTGCATGCCAACTGTCTGTTGCAACTGCTTTGCAAATGCTAATTCCCTTGCATTTAGTGAATAACCACCAACAGAAACCATATTTTTATCCATTACTTTAGCCAATTTATCATTTGGCAATAATTCATAAACTCCACCGATAACTTCCAATTCTACTCGAGTCCCCGTTCCTAGGGCAGCTCCTTCCGCTGCCTTTTCAATTCTTTTCCACACGTCTTCAACAACAGCCCTTTGAGGAGACCTAACATAATAATAGACCTCAGCGAAATCTGGAACTATATTGGGTGCTTTTCCTCCATTTGTAATCACATAATGAATTCTTGTTGAACTTGGAACATGCTCTCTCATCATATTTGCCATAAAATCTAAGGATTCCACAGCATCTAATGCAGACCTTCCCCTTTCAGGAGAAGCCGCCGCATGGGAGGAAAGGCCATAGAATCGAAATTTACCCGTTTTATTAGCTAATGAGGATGTATTACTCGTAGCGTTCATGTCATTAGGATGCCAATGTAAAACAACATCGACTTGATTAAACAAACCTTCACGGACCATATATACTTTTCCTGAGCCACCTTCTTCCGCAGGACAACCAAAAAACTGAATAGTTCCTTTCTGGCCAGTTTCTTTTAACCAATCTTTCACTGCAATCGCTGCAGCCACAGATCCAGTGCCAAATAAATGATGCCCACAAGCGTGCCCAGCCATGGAGCCAATGCTTCTTTTGGTAGGAATAGAATCCTGTGACAAACCTGGCAAAGCATCATATTCTCCTAAAATCCCAATTACCGGTCCTCCTGAGCCATAAGTGGCAATAAAAGCAGTGGGAATTCCAGCAACTCCTGGTTGGATGGTAAAGCCAGCTTGTTTCAAGGTTTCTTGTAAAAGCAATGAGCTTTTTTGTTCCTTGTAGCCTAGTTCAGCATAAGACCAAATATTTTGTGCTATTTGACCATATTGATTTTCCTTTTGACCTAATTTAGTTACTATTTTTTTCTTTTGATTGTCTTGTCCATTGACATGAAGAACGAACAAGCATAAATTAAGGGTAATTAGGAGGATATTTCTCATATTAAAGTTGGGGCAACAAAAATTTAAATTGATTTTTTAGTATTTTGAAATCAAAGACCTCGGATTCAAGCATTTCCCCGTCAACTTGAGCCTTTAAAACTCTATTTGCAGTAATACTTACCTCTGAGACTTCCAATGTTTTTATAAAAGGAAAATGTATATACCAACCAAATTGAACAGTAGGCATGAAAAGAATCCGTTGAAGGATATTGATTGGATCACAAACAATCATATTAAGTTTTCCATCTTGAATGGAAGCCATTGGCGCAAAAAGAAATCCTCCACCCGCTCGTGAAGAATTGAATACCATGCACAAAAAGACCTTTTGAGAAATCTTTTGTTCATTTAATTGATACGTAATTTGGTATGACTTGAAAGTGAAAATATGTGGAATTGCAGCTAAAAAATAGCCGAAAAAACCAC
>Ga0114962_10000516_pt1 | contig 34468 bp, 23 predicted proteins | sample C_130820_MF_Meta_FD_87017 | JGI IMG/M metagenome (GOLD analysis project Ga0114962, IMG submission 87017) | Freshwater microbial communities from Lake Croche, Canada to study carbon cycling - C_130820_MF_MetaG | ecosystem: Environmental > Aquatic > Freshwater > Lake | place: Lake Croche, Canada...
ACATCTTGCAACAAGTTGAAACCTGACTTTGCAGTTGATTTCTTTTCCAAGACACTTTATATTAAGCTTAAGGCTACAAAGGCATTGGGTTATGGTCAATTAGGGACTGCTCAACCGTTAGCAATCAATATTGATTCAATTATTAGTGCTAATGGAGGTGGCGGATTAAAGCTTAAAAAATTCACTTTGAAGGAGGCTCATTTGGATGTTGTTAGTGACACTTTTACATCCATGGATGCATTGCAATCCTTTGCTGGAATGGTTGTTAACAATACTGATACTTCTAAAATCGTGTATAAAACTCCAATGCCTCAAAATGGAGCAAACTATGTGAGATTAGATATTTCCAATGACGATTTAGTGGCTAAAGTTAATAAGACATCAACTGTTTTTACAGCTTACGGAAACATGAATAAAGACCTAGTTAGGGACGTAACCTTATCGGTTAGAGTAAGATATTCGGCTACTTTAGGTTACTAATCTAAGTCTAGTATTTAAAAATTAAAAACCCTTTTGATTATAAATCAAAAGGGTTTTTTTATGATTATTAAGCTTTGGTAATATTATTTTACCTCTTCAAATTCTGCATCCTGAACGTTAGGATTTGCACCTGCATCAGCGGTTTCTTGACCTTGATTTGGTTGTCCTTGTCCATCAGCACCTGTTTGAGCGTACATTTCCTGACTGGCAGCTTGCCAAGCAGCATTTAATGTAGCCATGGCGGAATCGATTCCTGCGATATCTTGAGCGGCATGAGCGGCTCTTAGAGTGCTTAAACCTGATTCGATCGCTGATTTATTTCCTGCAGAAAGTTTATCTCCATATTCAGTTAATTGTTTTTCTGATTGGAAGATTAAGGAATCTGCTTGGTTTACTTTATCAATTTTTTCTTTGGCTAATTTATCTGCTTCAGCGTTGGCTTCTGCTTCTTGTTTCATCCTTTTGATGTCCTCGTCGGATAATCCGGAGGAAGCTTCGATTCTGATTTTTTGCTCTTTACCGGTTCCTTTATCTTTAGCGGATACGTTAAGGATTCCATTTGCATCAATATCAAAGGTTACTTCTACTTGAGGAACTCCTCTTGGTGCTGGTGGAATTCCGTCTAAGATGAATCTTCCCAAGGCTTTATTGTCTTTTGCTAAAGAACGCTCTCCTTGCAATACATTGATTTCCACAGAAGGTTGATTATCTGCAGCCGTACTGAAAGTTTCAGACTTACGGGTAGGGATTGTAGTATTGGAAGTGATTAATGGTGTCATTACTCCACCTAAGGTTTCGATTCCTAAGGATAAAGGTGTTACGTCTAATAATAATACGTCTTTAACTTCTCCTGTCAATACTCCTCCTTGGATTGAAGCTCCGATAGCTACTACCTCATCTGGATTTACTCCTTTGGATGGTTCTTTTCCGAAGAATTGTTTAACTACTTCTTGTATTTTAGGGATTCTTGTTGAACCTCCTACAAGGATAACCTCATTGATGTCATTCACTGTGTATCCTGCATCTTTAAGAGCTAATCTACATGGCTCTAAACATTTTTGAACCAAGTCATCTACTAATTGCTCAAACTTAGCACGAGTCAATTTTTTAACTAAGTGCTTAGGATTGTTGTCAATTGCTGTGATGTAAGGAAGGTTTATTTCGGTCTCCATTCCAGATGAAAGCTCGATTTTAGCTTTTTCGGCTGCTTCTTTTAAACGTTGTAGCGCAACAGGATCTTTACGAAGGTCAATGTTTTCATCTGCTTTAAATTCGTCAGCTAACCAATTCATTACTTTGATGTCAAAGTCATCTCCTCCAAGGTGTGTATCTCCATTAGTAGATTTAACTTCAAAAACGCCGTCTCCTAAATCTAGGACAGACACGTCAAACGTTCCTCCACCGAGGTCAAAAACTGCGATTTTTTGTTCGATGTTCTTTTTATCTAATCCATAAGCTAAAGCTGCTGCTGTAGGCTCATTGATGATTCTTTTTACGGATAGTCCTGCGATTTCCCCAGCCTCTTTAGTTGCTTGACGTTGAGCATCGTTAAAGTAAGCAGGAACGGTGATTACTGCTTCAGTAACGGTTGTACCTAAATAGTCTTCCGCTGTTTTCTTCATTTTTTGAAGAATCATAGCCGAGATTTCTTGAGGGGTATAATCTTTTCCGTTGATTTCCACTCTTGCGGTATCATTTGCTCCACTTACTACTTTATAAGCGATGTATTTTGCTTCTTGAGCCACTTCCGCAAACTTGCGACCCATAAATCTTTTTACGGAAGCTACTGTATTTTTAGGATGTACAATTGCTTGACGTTTAGCAGGATCCCCTACTTTAATTTCGCCATTCTCTAAGAATGCTACGACAGAAGGCGTTGTTCTTCTTCCTTCTGCATTGGCAATCACAACAGGTTGATTACCTTCCATTACTGCGACGCAGGAATTTGTGGTTCCTAAGTCAATTCCGATTACTTTACCCATATATTTATTTTATATTTTTTCAATTTGATATTTATTTGTCTTTCAATAGGAATGCCAAACCAAAAGAAGTAAAAATTGAGGGTGTTAATTTGTCATTTTGTCAGTGGTGTTGGTATTGGATATGACAGGTTGGAGGGAGTGATTTGGTTTATTGTTGAAGAAACTGGTAGATGCAAAATTTTGCGTCTCTAAAATTTGATAGATTCGGTTTGTTTTATAAAGGGTTGTTCACTGCTGTGAACAACCCTTAGAAAAATCAAGAAATCTTTCTACCATATGGTCGCACCTACGACGCTAATATGAAATCGTTTTTACTGTTTTCTACAAACAGTTCACTCCTACGGAGTTGTTTTCTACCTCAAAAACCTTTACTGATTATCAATAAGTTATGATGTGTGATTTTTATTTATCAGGTTACGGGTTACGATGCCGTAAATAATTGGCTTCTAGTATTTTAAGTGTAACCTAACCGTAACCTTTTCGTAACCTAAGGTTACGATTTTTTTGATGTCTGAATCACAGATTAAACATCAGCCCAACCAAAGGTTGGCAGGCAACAGCTGACAAGGATTACTCGGATTTCACGGCTTTTTTTGTTTTTCTACCATCTGGTCGTCCCTCCGGGACTTTTGTTGATTACTAACAAGTTATGATGTGTGATTTTTTTTGTTAGAGAACGGAGAACGATGCCTTAATTTGTTAATTGTCATTAAGTTAAGCGTTCTGTAGCCGTTCTCTAATCGTTCACTAAATTTAACGATTTTAAGTTGCAATAACGGTTTTGAGGTTCTGACATATACTATTGTCCTAAGTGATCGATTTATCACAAGATAATTGAAAAAAAGTTGAAAATAATTTGTAAGTTGTTGATAGTTAGTAGATTTCCAACCACCTCGTCTTCAACCCACTTTAAAAATTGATTGTTTTTACGGGAAACATCATGCTATTTTTCCGCATGATGCCTTATTAGGAGAAGAGCCAATACCGTACGAGTTCCTCATAGCTAGGATAAAAGACACGGTGAATCGCGTCTCTACCAATGATTGGTTTTGGAGAGGGTTTAGACTGTGTTATAAACTATCTCCACTTTGCACCACTCAGGTTTAATATTTGGATAGTTATTCATTCTGAGAGAGAGAATGTGGATTAGCGACTGTGCAAAGACCTCTGATTTTACTGTTTTTATCTACAAATGGAGAAGGAATGGAAATTTTACTCCACCACACACCACTTTCCTTCAAATATGGAAAGCCATATTATAAACTGCATTATATCAATGTATTATGCATAAATATTAATAATAAATACTGGGATTAAGTATGGTGGATAGAATAGAAAAGTTCCATTTAATTTGGGATAAGCAGGAGGCTAAATAAAATTATCCACATGTTAAAAGTATTGATTAACAATTAGTTGCAAAATATCAACATCGTTTTGTGAATATTTACCCCCATAGTAAAGTGGTTGCAAGTGGAGGAAAAAGGAGGAAAGTGTATAATTTTGACGTTATTAATTACAATATCTAAAATCCCGATGTCAGAGTATTATGGTACATTTGATTGTAAGATGGATCCTAAAAATAGGTTCATTTTACCAGCGGGGGTCAAACGACAAGTTGACCCAGCGGATAAGGATAGATATGTATTTATGATGACTAAGGGTATAGAGGAGGACAGCTTATTCCTTTACCCAATTCCAAATTGGAAAGTCTTTTTAAGTAAGCTGAAAGAACTGAACAATTTTGATCCTCAGAATATTGAAACTGTCCGTTATTTTATGGATTGCAGTTTTGAGGTTGAAATGGACAATCAGAATAGGATTGCAGTCAATAAAAAATTAGTCGATCATTTGAACATGGATTCCTCTAAGGAATTATTGGTTATTGGTTTATTGGACTATTTTGAGATATGGGACGCATCCACTTATGAAAAACGTAAGAAGGAAAAACAATCCAATATTAAACAATTGGCACATGCTACTTTAGGGTCATTGTCAAAAAAAAATAATAATAATTCTAATTCAGAGAATCCTAAAATATAAGCTCCACAAAATGTACCACAATCCAGCACTATTAACTGAATCCTTAGAAGCCTTGAATATTAAAAAATCAGGGACTTATGTGGATGTTACTTTTGGTGGAGGCGGTCATAGCAAAGATATCCTAAATAGATTAGGTAAAGACGGAATGTTGGTTGCTTTTGACCGAGATGAGGACGCTCAGGCGAATATTCCTAAAAAAGATGACCGATTTTTATTGATTCCTCATAATTATGCTTTTATTAAGCATTATTTGCAATATTTGAATAAACCATCCGTAGATGGGATATTAGCGGATTTAGGAATTTCCTCATGGCAAGTTGATCAGGAGGATAGAGGATTTTCTTTTAGATTTGAGGATTCCGTTTTAGATATGCGAATGGATAAAAATACTTCCATTACGGCAGCTGATGTATTAAATACTTATTCGGAAGTAAAATTAGTCAAATTATTTTCTGAATATGGAGAGGTAAAAAATTCCAAAACCTTGGCAAGAGAAATATGCCGTCAAAGACAAATTGCTCCTTTTAAATTGACCCAAGAATTTGTTTTATTGGCGGATAAAATTGTCCCAAGAGGAGATACTTTAAAAAAATATTTAGCGCCTATTTTCCAGGCCTTAAGAATAGAAGTTAATAAAGAGTTAGAAAGTTTAAAATCCTTTTTGTCTAACGCAGAAAAATGTTTAAGTCCAGGAGGAAGGTTAGCTATAATTACCTATCATTCTTTAGAGGATAGAATAGTGAAACAATTTTTTGCCACTGGCAATGTAGATGGCATAGAAAATAAAGATTTTTTTGGACGCAGTTTTGGTCCATTTAAAATTATCAATAAGAAACCGATTACTCCTACGGAGGAGGAAATATTTAAAAACCCTAGAGTTAGAAGTGCAAAATTAAGAATCGTTGAAAAAATAATCTCATAAAATAAAGGGAGGGAATTATAATATGGGTCAAAATGCGATTAGGGAGGATTTAATTAAGCCTCAAACTGAACAAAAAATTGCTCAAAGTAGCAAAAATGTCTATCAAGGGAATGTCCCTATACAGACATTTGTTGACTTGCCTAAAAAGGAGGCTAAAAAGACTCCTAAATTGACTGAATTTACTGATCCGGTTCAACCCCCAAAACCTCAAACTAAAAGTCGTGTTTTTGAATTATTAACGCGCACATTTCCTGAAATTGATTTTAACATCAACAAAGAATTAGGGTTAAAATATTTACCTTATGTATTATTTTTTGCACTTTGGATGGCCATTTTAATTACCAATCATCATTTTGGGGATAAAACTTTGGTGGAAATTAATAGAGCAAGAAAAGAATTAAATGATAATAAAGCGGACTATTACACCCAGAATTCCATTTTGAGCAATCAAGCTATGCAGAGTAGTGTAGTTAAAATGATTGATTCCTTTGGACTGGGCTTAAAAGAATTAAGGGTTCCTCCACATAAAATAAAAGTTTATAATAAATAGATTATAAATGGAAGGCGGCGAGAAAGAAAATATTAAAAAAGTTATCCTAATAAGGGTTTATCTATGTTTATCATTGATGATTCTTTTTGGTGGGTGCATTATTTTCAAAATTGTCCGTACGCAAACCATTGATGGGGAAAAATGGAAATCTTTTGCTAAGGTAGAGACCCGTAAATATGTAAATATAGAACCTATCAGAGGGAATATTTATGCTTGTGACGGAAGTATATTAAGTACGTCCATACCTTTTTATGATATCAGATTTGATGCTTCTGTAAAAGCAAATCCTGATTCAATCTGGAATAAGGGCATTGATAGTTTGGCATTTAATTTATCCCATTTTTTCAAGGATAAAAGTATTGCTGACTGGAAAAAAGAATTGAATAAAGCAAGAAGTGATTCATCTAAATATTATTTGATTCACAAAAAAGTTTATCATACAGAATTAACATTAATTAGAAATTTCCCGATATTTAGAGGGGGCAAGGTCAAAAAGAAATTTTATAAATGCGGATTAATTGAGGAGCGCATTAGCCAAAGAATAAGGACATTCCAATTAGCAGACAGAACCATAGGACGATTTACAGATAATCAGAGACCTTATGGAATGGAATTGGCTTATAATAAATATTTACAAGGAAACGCAGGAAGCAGATTATTTCAGAAAATAGCAGGAGGTCAGTGGATACCCGTAAATGATGATAATAATTTAGATCCTAAGGATGGTCAAGATATAATTACCACCCTTGATGTTAATATACAAGATGCTGCCAATACTGCTTTAAAATCCGCTTTAATAAAAAATGGAGCAGATCATGGATGTGCCATTGTTATGGATGTCAAAACCGGAGCGATTAAGGCAATTGCTAATTTAGGGAAGTTATCAGAGGATAGATATGCCGAGATAGATAATTATGCCTTAAAAGATGCGACAGAGCCTGGGTCAACATTTAAAGTTGTAAGTGCTATGGCCTTATTGGATTTAACTAGTGTTACTTCTACCACCAAGGTAGATACTAGAGGAGGTAAATGCACTTTTCACGGAGCTCAGATGAGTGATTCACACGAGGGAGGATACGGCATAGTGAGTTTGGAGAAAGGATTTGCAGTTAGTTCCAACGTAGCAATATCGACTTTAGTTGTTGATCAATTTAGTAATAGACGCGACGATTATTTGAAATATATTTATCGACTTAAATTAAATCAGAAACTTGGTTTAGATTTATCTGGGGAAGGAAATCCTAAATTTAAAGGCATAAAAGATTGGTCGGCTGTTACTCTTCCTTGGATGAGTGTTGGATATGAAATATTAATGACTCCGATACAAACTGCCACTCTATATAATGCCATTGCAAATAATGGGAAAATGGTAAAGCCTCAATTTATTACTGAGGTTAAAGAATTGGGAAAAACAGTTTATAGCCAGCAACCAGAGGTGATGGTTCAACAAATTTGTAAACCAAAGACCTTAGAATCCATTAAACAGATGTTGCAATCCGTAGTTGATTATGGCACTGCAACAAATTTGAAAAATGATTTATTTAAGGTTTCAGGTAAGACAGGGACCGCTCAGATGGCTTCCAAAAAAGGTGGATATAAAAAGAATTTAAGATATCAGGCATCATTTGCTGGCTTTTTCCCTTCTGATGACCCTAAATACACCATTGTTGTGGTGATTAATAATCCGACAAAAGGTGATTTTTATGGAGCGAGTGTTGCAGCTCCTGTTTTTAAGGAAATAGCAGAAAAAATATATGCCTCCACTACCCCATCACGTCAATATTTAGATTTATTTTCCGCACATAAAAGGACTCTTCCACTAGCGGGTAATTTATCCTCTGAGGATGCGATAAGGATATTAAATTACCAAAAATATAATACTTCCTTTATGGACAGTATGGCGGATTGGGTTAATTTTCAAAAAACCATCAATGGGTCGATGGCGTATAATACCATTGTACTACCGGAGAAGAAAAGTACCATTCCAGATTGTACAGGAATGACCTTGGCGGATGCTTTTTATATCTTGGAAAATAGAGGTGCGATTGTAGAATTCAATGGAAACGGTAAAGTAGTTTCCCAATCTATTGAACCTGGCAATTCGATAAAAAACGGTACTCATATTTTATTAACCTTAAAAAATAATTAGATATGAACAGAAGTTTGAGTCATTTATTAAAAGGGTTAGAAAAAATTGAGCGGTATCAATTTCAAGATTTTGAAGTTTCCGGACTAGCTTTAGATAATAGAAAAATAAATTCCTCTAATTATTTATTTGCGGCTATTAAAGGCGAGGTGGTTGATGGGCATCAATTTATTGATGAAGCGATAAAAAATGGAGCAAAAGTCATTTTATGTGAATCACTTCCCGAAAATCTAATTGAGGAGGTCGTTTATTTAACTTCATTGGATATACCTAAAATATTAGGTCAAATCGCAGATAATTTTTACGGTCATCAAACTGAAAAATTGGTGGAGGTCATTGGTGTGACCGGAACTAATGGAAAAACAACTGTTAGTACGCTATTACATCAATTATTTACTTTAGCTGGATATAAATGTGGATTAATATCCACTGTAGAAATCATTATAGGAAGCAAGAGCCTTCCGAATACACATACCACTCCAGATGTACTCACATTGCACTCCTTAATTAATCAAATGGTGGAAGAGGATTGCGAATATATTTTTATGGAGGTGAGTAGTCATTCTGTGGTTCAGAAAAGGATTGCAGGGATTCATTTTAAAGCTGGATTATTTACTAACTTAACGCACGATCATTTAGATTATCATAAAACCTTTGACAACTATAGAGACGCAAAAAAAGGATTCTTTGATTTATTAGAAATGGACGCTTTTGCCATCAGTAATGCTGATGATAAAAACGGAAAATATATGCTCCAAAATTCAAGAGCAAGTAGATTATATTATTCTTTAGAAAATTATTCTGATTTTAAAGGTAAAATTTTAGAATATGATTTAAATGGAATGGATTTACAGGTAAATGATGATGTATTTACTTCTAAATTAAGTGGAGAATTTAATGCATATAACCTAACCTTAGTTTATGCTACGGCAAGTATGCTGGATATTGATAAGGAGGAACTTCCGATTTATATGAGTCAATTAAGTCCTCCGTTGGGACGATTTACGACTTTAGTTGCTAAGAATGGGATAACATCCATTGTGGATTATGCTCACACTCCAGATGCCTTGAAAAATATACTTGAGTCCATAGAAAAAGTCAATGTGATGGGTAAAAAAATATTTACCGTCATTGGATGTGGAGGAAACAGGGATAAGGACAAACGTCCATTGATGGCTAAAATAGCAGGGGAACATTCCTATAAAGTGATATTAACTAGTGATAATCCTAGGAATGAGGTTGCAGAGGACATCATCAAGGATATGGAAAGAGGTATAACTGCATCTAGAAAACATGATTTTCTATCTGTTACAGACCGCGGACAGGCCATAGCGGTAGCGTTACAAATGGCATCCCCTGGGGATATTGTTTTAATTGCTGGTAAGGGTCACGAAAAATACCAAGAAATCAATGGAGTAAAAACTCATTTTGATGATATAGAACAAGTACTTAACTACTATCAACAAATAAATTAAAGATTAGAAAATGCTATATTACTTCTTTAAATATTTATCATCGTTTATGCACTTTCCGGGTGCTGGACTCTGGCACTACATTAGTTTCAGGACTGGAATGGCGTTTATTGCTTCCTTGATAGTGAGTTTGGTATTTGGTAAAAAGATTATTCAGTTTTTACAGAAAAAACAAGTCGGGGAAGTCATTAGGAATTTAGGTCTTGAAGGACAAGTACAAAAACAGGGTACTCCTACCATGGGTGGACTCATTATTATATTGGCGATAATAATTCCTACGTTTTTATTTGCAAGAATAGATAATGTGTATGTCTGGATGATTTTACTCTGTACTGTATGGTTGGGTATCATTGGGTTTATAGACGATTATATTAAAGTTTTTAAGAAAAATAAGGAAGGACTTCACGGAAAGTTTAAAATATTAGGTCAAGTAGGCTTAGGAATTATAGTAGGAAGCGTTCTATTTTGGCATCCAGATGTTACGATTAGAGAGTCTGTTAGAGCGGATAAATTGGCTGTTTTTAGACAGGCACATCCTGAAAGCGTTATTTCAGAAACAAAAACCGTTGATGGTAAGGTGACTAATTATTTGGTGGTGCATAAATCGACCAAAACATCAGTTCCTTTTCTAAAAAATGGAGAGTTGGATTATGCAGTATTACTATCCGCCATTAATCCTGATTGGGAAAAATACGGTTGGATATTTTTTATTCCGATGGTGATTTTTATAATTACTGCGGTCAGCAACGGCGCTAATATTACTGATGGTTTGGATGGACTGGCGGCAGGGACATCCGCAATAGTCATTTTTGTTTTAGGAATTTTAGCTTATGTCAGTGGCAATCTATTTTTTGCTGATTATTTAAAAATAATGTACATCCCTAATTTGGGTGAACTGGTTATATTTATAGGAGCCTTGGCTGGTGCCTGTATCGGCTTTTTATGGTATAATTATTATCCTGCTCAGGTATTTATGGGGGATACAGGTAGTTTATTATTGGGCGGATTAATTGCGGCATTAAGTCTTATAATTAGGAAAGAATTATTGATTCCTGTTTTATGTGGTGTGTTTTTAGTAGAAAATTTATCGGTTATTATCCAAGTAGGATATTTTAAATATACTAAGAAAAAATACGGAGAGGGAAGAAGAATATTTAAAATGTCTCCATTGCATCATCATTATCAAAAATCAAATTTTCATGAATCTAAAATCGTAGGAAGGTTTTGGATAGTTCAAATATTTTTAGCCATTTTAACAATAATTACCCTTAAAATTAGATAAAATAAATTGACCCGTTTAAAAGATACATATCATAAAATAGTCATCATCGGAGGAGGAGAATCTGGTGTAGGGGCAGCGATTTTGGCAAAAAAACAAAATAAGGATGTTTTTTTATCAGATGGCAAGGTCATCAAAGAATCTTATAAAAACGAGCTACAAAATCATCAAATTGAGTTTGAAGAAAATAAACACTCCTTTGATAGAATATTAGAGGCAGATGTAATTGTAAAATCACCTGGAGTGGCTCATAAATTAGAAGTTATTCAAAAGGCGATTGCAAAAGGAATTCCTATTATATCAGAGATAGAATATGGTTATTGGTATAATAAGGCAAAATTAATTGGAATAACAGGATCCAACGGGAAAACAACCACGACGTCACTAACCTATCATTTATTTAAGGAAGCAGGATTAAATGTTGGACTGGCTGGAAATATAGGAAAATCGTTTGCAAAAAGTGTTGCCGAGGATAATTTTGATTATTATATTTTGGAGGTAAGTTCCTTTCAATTAGATGATATAATTGAATACAGAAATGATGTTTCTGTTTTATTAAATATCACTCCTGATCATCTAGATAGGTATAATTATCAATTTGAAAATTATATACAAGCCAAGTTTAATATTTTTAAAAATAGCTTGGAGTCGGATAAATTGCTTTATTGCTTAGATGACGAGGTTATTTGCAATTATTTAGCAGAACATAAAGAAGATATAAAAGGGCAGTTAATCCCTTTCACCTTAGCCAATAATCCACAAGAAGATGGTGCTTGGTTTGAAGGTGATGAAATGAACATCGCATTAAGTAAAAAAATTATTTTTAGTATGGATATCAATGAAATTTTATTAAAAGGTAGTCACAACCGACACAACTCAATGGCTGCAGGATTAAGTGCAAAAATTGAAGGGATTAGAAATCAAACTATAAAGGAGGCAATGCGTTCCTTTAAAACAGTAGATCATAGGCTTGATCTAATTGCAACTATTAAAGAGGTTGATTTTATCAATGATTCTAAAGCAACAAATGTAAACTCTGTTTGGGTGGCGTTAGAAACCATTAAAACTCCGATTATTTGGTTGGCAGGAGGAACAGATAAAGGCAATGATTATAGTACATTGATGCCTTTTGTAAGAGAAAGAGTCCGTTTTTTAATTTGCATTGGGGATGATAATACTAAGTTAATTGAATCCTTTAAAGACGAATTAAATACGATTTTAGAAATCAAAAATATGCAAGAGGCGGTTAAAACGGCATTTGAAAAATCTTTACCTGGTGATACTGTATTGTTATCCCCTGCTTGTGCAAGCTTTGATTTATACAATAATTTTGAGGACAGAGGCGAGCATTTTAAAGCTGCTGTTCAATCATTATCTAAAACGATAAGTAAATAATTTTTATGGGAGCGGTAGCAGAAGAAGTACAAAATAATTCCTTTACAAGAAAATCCTTCATAAATGATACTTTAAAAGTATTAAAAGGAGATTTTGTGATTTGGTTTTTGGTCATTCTTTTGTCTATTTTTTCCATTATTACCGTTTATAGTGCCTCTAGAGGGATTGGGATAAGAAAATCAGGTAATCAGGCAGAAATGTACATAATTAAGCATATTTTCCTTGTGATAGGAGGATTATTAATGATGTATTTATCACATAAAATTAATTATAAATTTTATGCTAAGTTTTCTCGATTATTTTGGATTCTATCTATTCCTTTATTGTTGGTCACGTTTTTTTTAGAAACAGGAGGACAAAGTGTCAACGGTGCAGGAAGATGGGTCTCCTTACCGGGAGGATTTACTTTTCAAAGTTCCGATATTGCAAAACTTGCCTTGTTTATGTATTTAGCACTTAATTTGGTCAAGAAGAAGGATGTCATAAAGGACTTTAAAAAAGGTGTACTTCCTGTGGTAATTCCGGTGATTATTACTTGTGGGATGATTTTTCCGAGTAATTTTTCTACTGCTGCTTTGGTATTTATAGTAAGTTTAATGATTATGTATATTGGGAGGGTGCGGGTGCGTCACTTAGCATTGATATCAGGTTTTATGATTACCTGTGCCATCACATTTATATTATTAGCATTAGCTTATGAGAAAATAAGTCACAAACCGATTGCACGTGTAGATACTTGGGTTTCTAGGATTACTAATTTTAGACAAAAGGATAGCGGTAAATCAGTTATTATTGCTGATGATAAACATTTCCAATCAAATCAGGCCAATATTGCAATTGCAAGAGGTGGATTTTTTGGTGTTGGAGCAGGAAGCAGTATTCAAAGGAATTTTTTACCTAATGCTTTTTCGGATTTTATTTATGCCATAATTATAGAGGAGTATGGACTAATAGGTGGAGTAATTGTAATGTTTATTTACTTATTCCTACTACAACGGTCCTTAAAAATAGTGTTACATAGTCCAAAAGCATTTGGGGCTTTATTAGCCGTTGCTTTAACATTGAGTTTAGTGGTTCAGGCATTGATCAATATGGCAGTTGCTGTTCAGTTATTACCTGTGACAGGACTCAATTTACCTATGATAAGTTCTGGAGGAACATCCTTAATATTTACCTCTATTACCTTGGGAATAGTTTTGAGCGCTAGTAGAAATATAGAAGAAAAAGAAAATTTAGAAACCGTTTAATTAAAAGAATGAAAGGTCAATTAAAAGTAATCATAAGTGGAGGCGGAACAGGTGGACACATCTATCCTGCCTTATCCATTGCGGATGAAATTAAACGACATCATCCAAATGCCGATATTCTATTTGTAGGTGCCATTGGAAGAATGGAAATGGAAAAAGTACCTCAAAAAGGATATAAAATAATCGGCATAAACATCAGTGGTATTCATAGAAAAAATATACTTAAAAATATATTGCTCCCAGTTAAGCTGGTAGCAAGTTATTTGTCTGTACGGAAAATAATTAAAGAATTTAATCCTGATGTTGTAGTGGGTGTAGGAGGATATGCAAGTGGGCCTTTATTGTATATGGCTCAAAAGATGAAAATCCCGACCTTAATTCAGGAGCAAAACTCGTTTCCTGGGGTGACGAATAAATTACTTGCAAAAAAGTCAGATAAAATTTGTGTTGCCTATCCTAATATGGATAAATTTTTCCCAGAAGACAAAGTTGTTTTGACTGGTAATCCTGTTCGAGATTTTGGTGGGTTAAATATGATTGAAAAAGAAATTGCTGCTCATTATTTTGGCTTAGATCCAAATAAAAAAACGATACTAATAATAGGTGGATCTTTAGGGGCCAAATCTATCAATCAGGCAATTAAAAATAATTTACAAAATATATTAGACCTAGGTCAAGGAATACAAATCTTATGGCAAACTGGTAAATATTACTTTGAAGCAATTTATGCAGATGAAAAAATAAAATCTGTAAATGAAAATGTAAAAGTTTTATCATTTATAGACAGAATGGATTATGCTTATCGACTTGCAGATGTAATCATTTCTAGAGCGGGGGCAACTTCCATATCAGAATTAGCCATTGTAGGTAAGCCAACCATTTTGGTTCCTTCTCCAAATGTGGCGGAAGACCACCAAACTAAAAACGCTTTGGCCTTAACAAATAATGGTTCAGCAATTTTAATAAAGGACAACGAAATAGATTCTAAAATAATAGAAAATTTAAACTCCTTATTAAAAAACCAAAATACGGCGGATTTCTTATCTAATAGTATAAAAAAATTCGCATTACCAGATGCTGCAAAGGAAATTTATATTCAAATCATTTCCTTAAGTCCGCTATCAGCTGAATTGAAAACAATCGACAATTATACTAAATATTATTTTTTAGGCATTGGCGGAATTGGTATGAGTGCATTGGCTAAATACTTTATATCCTCTAATAAAATTGTAGGTGGATATGATAGAACGCCATCTACAATTACTAAACATTTTGAAGAAGATGGGTTAGATGTCACTTATAAAGATGAGGTAGAAGAATTCAATAGGTTCAGAAAAAGTACTGATTTAAGTGATGTGTTGGTTATTTGGACACCTGCTATTCCTAAGGATTCTAAAATGCTCAATTATTTATTAAGTAGTGGAGTCAAATTAATTAAAAGGTCTGAAGCTCTTGCAGATTTAACCAAAGGAAAAACTTGTATTGCAATAGCAGGGACACATGGAAAGACTAGCACAACTACCCTAGTTGCTCATTTGCTAAAGGAATGTGGAGTGAATTTTTCAGCCTTTTTAGGAGGAATCAGTGTTAATTATAATACTAATTTTATTGTTAATAAAACTACATCCGAAGAAGGGATTATAGTTGTAGAGGCAGATGAGTTTGACAGGAGTTTTCATAGATTACACCCAGATTATGGGGCGATTACAGCAGTTGAGCCAGATCATTTGGATATTTACGGGACTTTTGATGAATTAAAAATTGCCTATAATCAATTTGCCAATCAAGTGGAGAAGGTTCTTTTTGTCCAGAAGGATTTTGATAAGGTTATTAGTACAAACCATGCTACCTACTCTAATATAAATAATAATTCCACTGCATTTGCTAAAAATATTGAAGTAGTTGATGGTTATTATTCTTTTGATTACTGTTTCCCTGATAGAGGAATTGAGTGGAAATCAATTAAGGCATTGATTCCTGGAAGACACAATATTGAAAACGCAGTTGCAGCGATTAGTATGGTTTCCTTTATGAGTGAGGATGAAAACAAAATCAAGTCTGCATTTTTAAATTATAAAGGGGTTAAAAGAAGATTTGAGGTTATTTACAAATCTGATGATACTTTATATGTAGATGATTATGCGCATCATCCAACAGAAATAAAAGTTACCTTAGAAACCTTAAAGGAATTACATCCTAATAAAAAACTAACTGTTATTTTTCAACCTCATCTATTTAGTAGAACCAAGGATTTGGCTGCTGAATTTGGTCAAAGTTTTTCATTGGCAGATGAGGTTATTTTATTACCAATTTATCCTGCCAGAGAACTACCTATGGACGGAGTAAGTAGTCAATTAATCTTAGATAATGTTAGCACCCTGTCCAAAAGTATCAAGTCAAAAGAAGAAATAATTGATTATTTGAAGAATAATCAAATTGAAATTCTTTGCACTTTAGGAGCTGGAGATATTGATCAAATGGTTCAACCGATTTTATCACTTTTAAAACAAAATAAAAATGAGAAAAATTAATTGGATTAAAGTATTAAAATCACTTATAGTACCGTTCATCTTAATTTTTGTTTTGGTTAGTTATTTTGTGTCTAATAAATTCATTAATAATGAATATGTTAAGTCAGTAGAAATTAATATTGATACAGAGGGTAAAGGTCATTTTTTAACTAAGGAGGATGTAATGGGATTGGTTACCAAGAATTTTTCTGAGCCATTAACTGAAAAACAAATTAAGAATTTACATATTGCATCCGTAGAAAAAGTCTTAAAAACGAACGGATTTATTAAAAAAGCAGAGGTCTCCTTGTCCTTAGATGGAGTGGTTATGATTAACATTGTGCAAAGAAATCCAATTGCTAGGGTAATTCAAGACAATTATAAGAATCAGTATTATTTGGATGCGGAAGGGTTTTCCTTCCCAATCATTTACAGTCACACGGAGAAAATTCCTATTTTTACTTTAGAAAATAAAGTATTCAAGGATAATAAAGAAAGACTATCTTTTAATAAACTCATAGGATATACAGCTTATAGTCTATCGAATGACAGTTTTATGAATAGTCTATGCGGACAGGTAGAAATCAATCAAGATAATGAATTTACCATAATTCCGAGATTAGGAAATTTTAATATTGAATTAGGGGACACATCAGAATTAGGGGATAAAATCAATAGGATAAAAATATTTTATGAGCGAACCATTCCTCAATTTGGATGGGATAGCTATAGAAGTATCAATTTAAAATATAAAAAACAAATCGTTGCTACAAAAAATAGCATCATAGAAAAAGAAAAAATTTAGAAAATCTTTAATATTAATCGTATGAGTGAGGAGAGAAATTATGTAGTTGGATTGGACATTGGAACAACCAAAATCTGTGTCATTGTTGGTGAAAAGAATGAATTTGGTAAAATCAACATCCTTGGAGTTGGTAAGGAGGAATCCACCGGCGTTAACAGAGGAGTGGTAAACAACATTCAGAAAACAAGAGATGCAATTGTTAGAGCTGTTAAAACAGCTTCTGACCAAAGCGGTATTTTGATTAAACACGTCCATGTAGGAATTGCTGGTCAACACATCCATTCACAGCAACAAAAAACTGCGATTGTTAGACCAAATGACAAAGACAATATTAATCAATCTGACATCGATAGATTAATGGAGGAAACAAAGAAATTAGCTTTGGAGCCTAATGAGCAAATTATCCATGTTATTGCACAAGAATTTATGGCAGACAAAAATGTCACTAAAGACCCAATTGGGATGCCAGGTGTACGATTTGAAGGTAATTTCCATGTAGTTTCCGGTAATGTTACTGCCATAGCAAACATCCGTAAATGTGTTGAAGATGCTGGATTAATTATTGACGGAATACATTTAGAGCCAATTGCCTCCTCAGAAGCTGTTTTAAGCGACGATGAAAAAGAAGCAGGAGTTGTTTTAGTAGATATAGGTGGTGGTACTACTGATATTGCTATTTTTCACGATGGACTATTGAGACATACTCACGTGCATCCTTTTGGAGGAAATTCAATCACAGATGATATTAAGAATGGATGCAGTATTTTACAAAAACAAGCAGAGTTATTAAAAGTGCTTCACGGACACTCATCCGCTTCTTTTGCTCCAAAATCTGAGATATTACAAATCAATGGATTTAAAGAAAGATCCCCTAAAAAAATTCATACAACAGTACTTGCTAAAATAATCGAATGCAGATTACTTGAAATTTTTGAAGCCGTAGTCTATCAAATTAAATCAAGTGGATATGAGCATAAATTAGCTGCTGGAATTGTAGTCACTGGTGGAGGAAGTCTATTAAAATTCATGAAACAATTTGTTGAATATGTAACCAGATTAGATGCAAGAGTTGGATCGGCCAACGAGCATTTAGGTGCTGGTATGACAGATGAGGTAAAAAGTCCACTATATGCTACGGGAGTAGGATTGTTAATGTTGGGCCTTGAAAGTAACCTACATATTAGGAATAACAATCAAAAGCAGGAAAATGAATTTGTAATGGATAAAAAAGACGCTAAAATAGGTCCTAAACTATGGCCTTTTGGGAGCAAAGAAAAAGTTGAGGATAAAGTTGAAACTGAGCACAAAAAGGATGGGAAATCAAAATTAGACGGAATTAAAGATGTCCTTAATGGATTATGGAGTGACCCTAATTTTACGGACTATTAACATTATCCACAAGGATTGTGCATCAAAAACACAGTTATCAACACTGTCTTGTTTGGCGGTTAAATAACATGGATTTTTGTGTAGTTAAAATAAAGTCATTTAATGCACAATTAAGCATTTTATAATCACTTTTATTAAGATTAAAATTTAAAGATAATTCAGTTTTCAACTTACCAACATTTTAGAATATATGCAGTTTGAACATCCACAAAAGTTTGAAATAATTCCCATCATCAAAGTATTAGGTGTTGGAGGAGGCGGTAGCAATGCAGTTGACTACATGTTCAAGAAAGGAATCAAAGGAGTTGAGTTTGCGGTTTGTAATACGGATGTTCAAGCCTTAGAAAAAACTCAAATTCCTAAAAAGTTATCCATCGGTGCAAATTTAACAGGTGGATATGGTGCGGGTTCAAATCCAGAGGTCGCGAGATTAGCAGCGGAAGATGCTGCAGAGGATATCAAAGCTTATTTGCAACAAGATACTAAAATGTTATTTATTGCTGCAGGAATGGGTGGAGGTACCGGAACTGGGGCATCACCAGTAATTGCGCGTATTGCTAGAGAACTTGGAATACTTACTGTTGGAATTATAACCACCCCATTCAAAATGGAAGGTAAACCTAAAATGGAACGCGCCATGTTAGGGATAGCAGAATTACGAAAACACGTAGATTCTATCATGTTGATTGATAATGAGAATCTACGTTCGATTTATAGAGACAATAAAGCTAAATCCGCCTTTGAAGTGGCGAATGACGTTTTATGTGTTTCCGCTAAAGGAATATCAGAAATGATCACTGTTCCTGGGGAAATCAATGTGGATTTTGAGGATGTTAAAACAGTCCTAAAAAATAGTGGCGTTACTTTAATGGGTAATGTGACTGTGGGCGGTGAAAACAGAACTGAGAATGCAGTTAGAGCCATTTTAGACGCTCCATTAATTAGAAATAGCAACATTGAAGGTGCTACCCATATTTTATTATCTATCACTTATTCAAATTCTGAAGATGGACCATCCATTAATGATTTGGCGACAATAAGTGAAAGAATCCAGGAAGAAACTGGCGGCGTTGCTGAAATGATTTTTGGTACTTGCATTGATGATAGTTTAGGAGATCAAATCAATTTAACATTGGTTGTGACTGGTTTTGATGGAAATGAACCTTACTTGAATAGTACTCCAAATGAGGCAACAATTCAAGGTCCTCAGGTTAATGAAGTTGCTTTAAAAGAGGAACAAATTCAAACCGTTATTAATGTTCAGGGTCAGGTTGATCCTTCTCCAATAGCAGATTTAAGTAATCATTTAATTGTAAAATCAGCAGTAGAAAATCAAAATAAAGTAGAGGAAGTAAAAGAAAGTGCAACTTTTTCTACTAATATTTCAAATATTGAGCAAAGTAATGGCATATCAGCTAATTCTAGGATTCCTCAGCCAAGTTATATTCCTTCAGTTAGACGAGTGAGCTTTCAGATGCCTAATGTTCAACCAGCACAAGAAATTGTAAAACCTCTTGAACAATTAAATGAATTGCCGAAAGAGTCTAGTATTGGAAATGAACAAGAATATCCATTTTTTAGTCCAATCCCAAATCAAACCTTTGCTGAAAAAGTAGAGAAAGAAAAATTGGAGGCTGAAAGGTTGGAAAGAGCTTATTTAGAGCAAAAAATTGCCTTGGATGGATTATTTGCTCAAATGAAAGAAAATGATAAAAATACAGAATTACATAATTCTGTAGAAGCTCAAAAATCTGAGATTCCACAAAGATTACGTCATATTCCAAGACCAGAGGAGATTAAAGAACATTTAAAAGAAACAAATTCTAATCCAATAAATCATTCTACTATTATTGTGGTGGAAGAAGAGTCTAATGCCAAAATAGATGAATCGTATAATCCTCGATTTGTAAATGAAGAAAAAAAGCAAGAAGAAGTTAATCATTATGAAAACACCATTTCAAATGATGGAAATGGTCAAAATGATTTTGCTGGAATCGAGAATTATGTTTTTGACCCAAATAGGGTTCAACAAAGACTAAAGTCAATTGATACAAATGCAGGTATGGTCAATAATGAGCAGGAGCCATCATTTAAAAGATTGAAAATTGAATTGACTGACTATGAGGGTAAAGAAGACCAAAACGTGTCCTTATTAGTCATTGGAGAATCCAAAGACGGGCAAATTGAAATCACTAACACCCGCACCACCGCTACCGACCAAGGTATAGATTAATTTAAAGTTTCTGTTGTTATATTTTGTGAATAGAATGCCGTTCAGTTTAAGCTGAACGGCATTCTATATTTTTACAAAACTCAAATATTCTAAATTTGATAGGATATTGCGAGTCAATCAATGTTTAAATTTGAAATAATTATGAAGTGGAATAGGATATTTTGTTGCCTGATTACATTTATCGGCTTTAGTTATGGGATTTATGGTCAGTATGGACCTGATATTATTAAAAATGGAAAGTTTGAACTTGAAACTAAATTATCAACTTTACCAACTGAGTGGTTTGCAACAGATTCTACCTTATCAGGTCAAAATGAAATTAGATCTAAAAACATTTCTGATAAAATTAAAACGCAGTATTTAAGTTTTACTTTTATAAAGGCTAGTAAAAATCAATTGAGAAAGAGTTATTTATTTACTCAATTGAGCATTCCTACATCCAAAGAAAGGATATATAAGCTATCAATTAGCTATTCGAAAATAAAAAATAATAACAATGAAAAGGATTATCCTTTACAAATCGGCTTTACCAATCGAGATCCTAAAAGTTTGACCAATCCGATTTATAATTTAGAATTTGTGGAAATTCCTTTAAATAAGGAAGAAAAAAGAATCAATAAGGATATAGAATTTAGTCTGAACGGAGATTATAGTTATATGATAATTGGTAATTTTATGGACAATCCTAAACTAAGAAAATCAAAATTGATTTATTTTGAAAACAATTCAATTTATGAAATCTATTCTATTTCTTTACAGCGCAACCTGAATTCTAGTCAAGGAGAGATTTTGGCAGAAAACGAATTTAATGGTTTAAAAAATAAAGTTTCACCTGATATTCAAAATCAATTAGGTTTACTACCCGTTACTGAAGGTCAAGGGCTGGAGGCAAAAAAAATCTCCTTCAAAAACTTGGATAAAATTCAAAAAGATGAATTTAAAGGATATAAAATAGATAGATTTAATGCCATAAATACAAATCAATTAAAAGGGAAATTGATAATTAGTTATAGTGATTGGTCCAAAACAGGCATTAAGGATTTGTCCATTTATTATCAAAATAAACTCTTAGGACAACTAAATCCTAAACAAAAGGAGTTGTCAATTGATTATTTTGTATTAGCAGGAACGACCGTGGTAGATTCTAAAAATCCTTATTTAATCTTATCCAACGAGGATAACTTTTTGTGCATCATTCCGGACAATCCCCCAGTTAAAGCAGATATAAAAGTTAAAGTACGATTAGATGGCACAAAGCTTAAAGAGTCCAATATCATAGGGCAAAAGTCATTAGTTCCAATAAAAATCAATTATCAACCTTAAAAGGTTAATTTTGTACTCAAATGTTGGATACATTATTTAATTTCATTACATGGAATACCTCCCCTGCTATTTTTGAAATCTTAGGAAGGGAAATCAGATGGTATGGCGTTTTATTTGCCTTGGCATTTGTATTTGGATATCAAGTTATCAAATACATCTATAAAACAGAAGGAATTAACCCGGCCGAATGTGACAGAATTGCAATGTTTATGGTTGCTGGAGTTGTTTTAGGGGCTAGGTTAGGACATGTATTTTTTTATGAACCTGCGTATTATTTAGCAAATCCAATAAAGATTTTATATATTTGGGAAGGCGGATTGGCCAGTCATGGGGCATCAATTGGAGTAATGATTGCCATTTGGTTATATATTAAAAATGAACCTTTTAAATCCAAAGGATATTTATGGATGCTAGACCGAATTATTTTAACCATCCCAATGGGGGGGGCATTTATAAGACTAGGGAATCTTTTTAATTCTGAAATATACGGGCATCAAACGGACTTACCTTGGGGTTTCATTTTTACTTTAGACCCTTCTAGTGGAAATGTACCTAGGCATCCTACTCAAATTTATGAAGCCTTGGGATACATCCTTATTTTCTTTATTTGTTTTTCGATTTATAAAAGGAAAAATATCCATTTAGCGAAAGGTTATTTGTTTGGGATATTTTTAATGTTATTGTTTGGGTTCAGATTTTTCATCGAATATTTCAAAGAGAATCAGGTAGATTTTGAAAATCATTTGCCTTTAAATATGGGACAACTATTAAGTATTCCATTTGTACTATTAGGACTATTCCTATTTATTAGATCATTAAATGCAGAAAAAAAAGCCATCCAATCCTAATTCAAGAAAACCCGTCAGAGGAAAATCGGATCCAGTTGACCCTAAAAAGAGAACAACGCCAGCTCCAGATAGACGGCCGTCTGGTGTTAAAAAATTAGATTCCGCAAATCCGGGAGACAAAAAAACATATAATTCCCCTAAAAAGGAATTTGTACCAAAACCGAAAAAACCTATTCCAGATGTCAATTATTATTTTTTGATATGGAAACCATTTGGGATGCTTAGTCAATTTACCAGAGAGGATAATGGACCTGAAATCATGACGCTAGCTGAGATTCCGGGGCTACCAAAGGATGTTTATCCTTTAGGTAGATTAGATAAAGACTCAGAAGGGTTGTTGATATTAACCAATAATGCGAGTTTAAATAGTCGTTATCTAAATCCGGATAATCACATCAATAAAACTTACTGGGTACAAGTAGAAGGTCAAATTACGGAGGATGCAGCGGTTCATTTAGAGAAAGGTGGTTTGTTAATTGAAAACTACTTGACTAAACCGTGTAAGGTCAAAATTTTAACCGAAGAACAAACTCAAATCATTCCAGAACGCGACCCTCCAGTTAGGTTTAGAAAGAGTATCCCAACTAGTTGGGTTGAGATCATATTACAGGAAGGGAAAAACCGTCAAATACGTAAGATGACGGCTCAAATAGGCTTTCCAACCTTAAGACTTATCCGATTAGGATTTGGTGGGGTGAAAGTTGGATTTGATTTTATCAATAAACAAAAGGAAGAAATGATGGAACGTGATATCCTCAAACTTTTAAACGAGGTTTAATTAAAAGTCTATTTTGCAAAAGCGGAATATCCTTTTCCAATACTTTTTATATTTTCTATTACTAACCATAATTTGTTTTGGTGTCTTTTTGAAAGAATCACGCGTTATTGCTGATTGTTTGAATGGCAAATCTCAAATTTTAAATATGGAATCTCAAATTACCCGTTATGATTTGGTTAAAGAATTCTTGTTTACTAATGTTAGTAATCAGAATTGCTCAGAAATTATTTTTTGGGAAAATATCAATAAGCTACACGCCATCAATCAAATAATTAAGCCGGATTCATCCTATATAGCTAATCATGTAAAGACCTTGGTGAACTCTGATTTGTTGAAGACAGAGGAACTCTTAGCTTCTAATCGATGTAAAGGTGATTTTGAGAATTATAAATTAGACTTTAAAGAGCGTCACATCCATTGGAACAATCAATTAAGTGGTTATAATAAGATTTTAGATCGAGAGATTGAAATATCCTCTCAGCGGATTAAGTATTTTTTAATCAGCTATCCTTTTGGAGTTCTATTTCTTTTTATACTCTTTTATTATCACCTGACGTTAAGTAACCCGACCAAATTAGAGGATAAGTTTTAAAGATTCCTTGTCAAATAATAACTTTGATACTGCTTGAGTAAAAAACCCGTCCCGACAAAAAAAGTCAATAAACCAACTAGAAAGAAGAAGAAGAACAGTAATTCAATTATTGGCTTATATATCTTTATGATAGTTATTGTGGTTGGATTGGTGTTTGTGATTTATAAAAAGACCTCCAAAATGGTTAATCAGGTACTTAATAATGATAATTCATTATTGAATACTAAAAAGTATCAAAGCTTTGGAGTCGATATTCCTGTTAACTATGAAGTTAAAGGCATCGACATTAGTAGACATCAAGGGAATATCAATTGGGATTTACTAATGGCCTCCGGAAAAACAAACACGAATCAGAAAGTAGAATTTGTTTACATTAAAGCTACTGAGGGTGTCACTAGAATGGACAATTCATTTGAAGAAAATTGGCAAAATGCAAAGAAATCAGGTATAAAAAGAGGAGCGTATCATTTTTTTATTCCTTGGAGAAGTGGAGAGTCTCAAGCCGCAAGTTTTCTTTCTACGGTCAGATCAGAGGAAGGCGACTTGGTTCCTGCGCTTGATTTTGAAAAATCCGGAGGTAGGAGTAAAAAATATATTCAAAGAGAAATACATTCCTTTCTCGATATTATAGAAAAAAGGTACAGCATCAAACCCTTAATCTATACTAATCTAAAAATGTACAATGATTTTATTAGGGGTGATTTTGAAGGGTATCCTTTATGGATTGCCTGTTATAGCATAAAAGATATGGATAATCTTTTGGAGCATGATTGGGTTTTATGGCAAATAACCGAACAAGCAACGGTATCTGGAATATCATCTAAAGTGGATTTGAATGTGACTAAAAATGGTCTCCAGACTATAAAAGAAATTACCTTAAAGTAGGGAATTAAATTCCTGTACTTCCGTATCCACCAACACCTCTGTCAGAATCAGATAATTGTTCAACTACGTCCCACGCGATGGTTTCTACCTTATTCATAACTAGTTGGGCAATTCTATCCCCGTTTTTAACAATAAAATCCTCTTGACCTAAATTCATTAAAAGGACTTTAATCTCTCCTCTGTAATCAGAATCAATGGTACCTGGACTGTTTAATACAAAAATTCCGTTTTTAAAAGCTAATCCAGATCTAGACCTGACTTGTATTTCAAATCCAAACGGGATTTCTACATACAAACCGGTAGTAATTAACTCAAAACTTCCTTTTTTAATAGATACTTCTGATGCTAAAAACGCACATATATCCATTCCTGCGGCACCTAAAGTTTGGTATGCTGGAATTTTATTATTTGATGAATTAACTATTTTAACTGACTTTGTTTCCATTACTGAATCTTTTAAAAAGGGTATGAATTAATAATTTTTCCTGTTGGTAAAAAGGAATCAAGTAAATGCCAATTAAAACTGTTCCGATTGTCATTTTTAAAATCAAATTATTAATGTTAAAAATATGAATTAAAGTGTCATTTACAGCAAATAATATGACAGCGGAAACTGTCCAATAAATAGTTTGATAAAATTTAATGGGCATAGGATAATGTTTTTTGCTTAGGTAATAACTTATCCAAGCCATTGAAAAATAACAAATCATAGTTGCGATTGCTGAAGCCCAATAGCTAAAGTAAGGAATAAAAGCAATGTTTATTACCAAAGTTATCACTGCTCCTATTATCGAAATCATTGCCCCATAATAGGTCTTCCCCGTTTGTTTATACCATTGTGATAGGTAATAGTACCATCCTAAGAATAAATTAGCGATTAATAATATTGGGACAATCCCTTGAGCAGATGAATAATTTTTTCCGTTGATGTGAATGATTACTGGCAAATAAACAGAAACTGCGATAAAGATAAAAGAAGTCACAAAAGTGAAATAGTACATAATCCTAGCGTATGTTTCCTTTCCATTTTCATTTTTTAAATGTTTAAAAAAGAAAGGTTCAGCTGCATACTTAAAACTTTGTACTGCTAAGGTCATAAAAATGGATAGTTTATAACAAGCTCCATAAATTCCTATTTGACTTAAAGCTTCTGTTCTTGTTAGATTTATTGGGGGTTTGGTCAATAAATATTTAAGTAGGATTCGGTCTAGGGTTTCGTTAACCATTCCTGCAAGTCCAAGGACTATGATGGGTAATGAATATCTTAACATCGACCTAAATAAAGTAATATCTAGAAGGAATCCGATTTTGAAAAATGACCTACTCATCCATAAAAACAATATTCCAGAAGCTAGAACATTGGATAGTAATACCATTTCAACTGCTTTCAATCCTGATTGCCAGTCTTTGAATTCTGGGATGAATCTAGGAATCAAAACCAAAATAATGATATTAAAAAGGATTGTCAATCCAATATTTAAAAGCTTGAGGGTGGAAAATTTAAGCGCTTTGTCCTCTTTTCTTAATTGTGCAAAAGGAATAGAAACTAAGGCATCAAATAAGATGATTAATCCGCTAAAAAGTATCAGTTTGGGATGATTATCATAACCTAGTTCTCCTGCCCAAAAGCCTGAAAATGGAATGAATATAAGCGAGAATAGAAGGGTGTTGAATAATATTCCTGTATTGGATTGGGGAGCAGCCTTTAGTTTTGAGTCTAGATCATCCTTTGAAGAAAAGAAAAAGTAGGCTGTTTCGTATCCTCCTGTATATAAAACATTTAAAAACGTAATGTAGGAGTATAACTCAATGATAACTCCGTAAGTACTGGTATCGGTAAATAACCGGGTATAAAAAGGAGTTAAAAAGTAGTTGAGTAACTTTCCACCGAAGTAAGTCAATCCATATAGGAGTGTTTGGGAAGCTAATTTTTTGGCGGTACTCAATAAATTGTATTACGGGTTCAAAATTACAACTTAATAAATACATTGAAGGTGTAGAGTTGTTGGAAGTCAGTGGGCTGTTTTTACACTTAAACTGACTACAAATAAAACACCCTCAAATCTATAAGAAATGAGGGTGTAGAACTGTTTTATTAACGGTTATATTCCGATTTCTAGGACTTCAAATTTTAGTTTCCCCGCAGGAACTGCGATTTCAGTCACGTCTCCAACTTTTTTGTTTAAAAGACCTTGAGCTATAGGGGATTTGATAGATATTTTACCTTCCTTCATATTAGCTTCGTTTTCTGAAACGAGGGTATAAATGACTTCCTTATGGGTAAGGTGATTCAATAATTTAACGCGAGACATGATGCTAATTTTGGAGTTATCCATTCTTGCATTGTCAATGACTTTAGAGGTAGCGACTGTGTTTTCTAGTCTTGCTATTTTAGCCTCTAAATGACCCTGCGCATCTTTTGCAGCATCGTATTCTGCGTTTTCCGAAAGGTCACCCTTTTCCCTTGCTTCTTGGATTTGTCTTGCTATTTCTTGACGACCTTTACTTTTGAGTTCTCTAAGCTCCTCTTGGAGCTTATCTAATCCTTCCTTGGTGAAATAATTTACTTCTGCCATAATTTACTTTGATTTAAAATTAGAATTGAGGTATAAATTCAATTCTAAGGTTGCTATAATTTTCCGAATAATTTAATGTTGCTAAAATCTTTAAATACTAAAACGTCCTCTGATTAAGATTAATCAGAGGACGTTTTTAAGTCTTACAAATTTACGATAAAAACTTACAAATTCAACCTTGCACCAAAACAATGTGTTCCACCGAATATTGGTGATGATTGATAGCTATAGTCTATTCCAAATACTTGTTTTTTATCTTTCCCGAAAGGAACTTGTACGGTAATACCTGCACAAGGTCCATTATATGCTTTAGAGCTCAATTCTTTATTCCATATATCGGATTCTAAAATATATCCTGCTCTTAAGTAAATGATTCTTTTCCAACCATATTGCAAAGCAAATCGACCTTGATCTTTATCAAATGAATTTGAAGTAAAACTTCCAATTGCAGTTAAAATATTTTCAGTTTTAGTGGTATCTAAGAAAAAATCATAGCTTCCACCTAATTGTAAAGCAGAAGGTAATTCAAAATCTTGAACCCTACTATTTACAGTCATGGTGTTTTGACCTCCGTTAGGTAAGGCTTTGAAACTCAATGCTGACCCTGAATATCCGTAGGCACTTCCTACGTTTCTTAAAGCAATTCCAAATTTAACACGGTCATTAGTACCTGTATGGTACTGGATTCCTGCATCTAAACAAAGTCCAGTTGCATTTGCGGAAGCAACTCCTTCATTTAATATTTTGAAAGTCACTCCTGTGGATATAGCATTTGAAAATCTGTGAGCGTAAGATATTCCAATATTTATGTAGGAAATATTGAAGGTTGCTCCAGTTCCCATATCGGAATTGTTATAAGTTGTAGCTGGAATATCACCAAAAGAATAGCTGATAAATGTTGCTCCAATAGCATCATCATCCCCTATTTTTTGAACCGCTCCAAAAGAATTAATCTTAACTCCAGCAGCTGAACCTAACCAAGTGGTATTGCTAAAAGTAAAATCAGTTGCATGTACTTGGGTTATCCCAGCGGGATTTAAGCTAATAGATTCTACCCCTTTAACTCCTGCAATATTACTTCCTGCTGTTCCGTTAGAAACTGGCCAAGGATTAATAAGGAGTTGGGCTGCACCTGCCTGACCAATACGGTCAGGATTACCTGCTTGTACTAAGGAAGTCCCTATATAAAAGCAAAGTGATAATATACTAAATGACTTTAAAAATCTCTTCATTGTGTTTTTTCTAAATTAAATAATGAATTTTAATGGATAATTAGAATGTGTCTAAGTCAATAGGTCTCATAATTCCGAACCATTTAAGTACTCTAGTTCCTAATGCACCTGCATCCACTTGAATTAAATACACTCCTGAAGAAACAGGAACCCTAGCTTCATTCTTCATGTCCCAATCTAAGTAAGATTGAGTTCTTGGATTCACCTCACTATATGAAGGTTGAGCCACATTATATCTTCTTATCACAGATCCATCTAAGGAATAAATGGTGATTTTACATGCAGGTGGAAGGTTGGCAATTCTAACTCTATTATCCAATTGAGATGTTTCATAAAAACTGAAAGCATAATATGGATTAGGCGTAATTGTTATATCCTTTAAATATTCACTTCCTGTAGTTTTTGCAACGTCAGGTGAAATTGATTTTGTAGAGAATGAATATCTTGGCATTCCATTATTTTGAATATCTTCTGGTGCCTCTGCTCCAGTTAATAGATTTGCATATGGTTTAGCAATTCTGATTCTAATTCTAGTCTCGTTAGGTACTATTCCTTGAGTTACTGAATTCAGTTTTCCTCTAGGCGTTAATACCGGACACATAGTATAATATGCAGAATGCATAATTGAAATCAAATATTGCTTTTGAACATCAGAATTTACAAAGCAAGAAGATCCATCTTTTAAAATGTTATAGTATGTTTTGCAACTATCGTAAGCCTTGCCACCTTGAGACTTCCTTAAAGGATCGAAACATGTGGTTTTTAATACTCCCATATTTTGTCTTGTTCTAGCACCCATTACATAGAACCAATGTTTTCCTCCCCATAAATATCTGGTGATAAATGCGGTTGGATCGATTAATGATGCAGGATTCTGATAGTTGAATGCTGCATAATTATTTGTTGGATTCCAAAGCATATCTCTTCCATTTTCTGTTTGTAGATATGAATCTTCACCAAAAATGATGTTTAGTCTTTCCCCTGTTTCAACATCAATTGCATAACCAGGAAACCAAGAAGTTCCCATTTCAGTATTTTGACCTGGAGCATAAACAGGTCCGTTAGGCGTTTCAATAAATGGATTTGCTGCCTTTCTTAGGCCAAATTTCACAGCACCACCTTCAGATAATGTAGGGTCTTCGCACATTTCAAAAACAATGGATTTTGTCCATTTTGATTTGTCAGGAGTGAAAACAATATCCACAGATCCAAGGTTATTTAAAGTAGAAATACCATCAGTATTTCCTTTTCCTGGTCCTTTCAAAGTATAGGACTTCATAGTTTGAGGCATTGGTCCCATGGTCAGAACTGATGAATAATCCCCGTTAGCACCATTGAAACTTCTTGCTGCTAGCGCAGCAGGAGCAATAATTCCACCAAGCATTTTCTCGTAACTTGCCCTAGGGTCAATATAATTTTGGTATCCCCAAATATATGGACTTGGATATGAGGCATCAAGAGGCGCTTTATAATCATCTACCACAATTGGAGCAGAAGTATTAGTTGCAAAACTTTGATTACCTGCTCTAATCCAATTCTGTGGCCAAGGTAAACCTTTTTTAAAGGCGTCACTTGGAGGAGTTTCTTGATCAAAAATACCCGTTAACCAGATATCTGTTGGGTTTTTAAATGTCATTGTTGCCTCTAATAATCCATTTCCGTCATTTCTAATAGAATCTCTTTCATAAGCAGGTCCATTTGGTTGACGAATGTTAACCACCATTCCTAATTCAGGAATTACTTGCTCATTGATGATATTTATTGTACTATTTGATGTCCATTGATTCAAATTACCAGTGTATCCTGCAGTACGGTTGTACAAAGTCCATTTTGATTGAGAATCAACCAATCTTACTTTGTTAATTGGATTTAGTCCTTTTACCGCCGTATCATTTATTTTAAATTCAAAATCAAAATTTGGAACTCTTAATGGGTCATAAACTCTAACATCGATTGGTCCAGCTCCAGTTAAATAAAGCGGTTTAGCGACAATCGATTTAGGATTTGCTCCAAAAAATTGAGCTTCAGTTGAAGGGTCAAAATCGAGATTTAAACCTCCATTACCAGTACCTTCTAACCTTGTGATAGGCACTTGAGTACCAAATTCACTTCTTAAAATGTTTCCGAATAATTGTTCATTCAATCTATGTGGAATCGCTCTTAGTTGATAAACTCCACTTATCTCAGCTGGTCGTCCTGCTAAATATTTTTCTTTCTCGTCAGTGGATGTGTTAGCAGCATAAGCAACTACTAAATAGTAATAGAATCTATTGTTTACTAAAGCATCGTCACCGGAACTAAAATAGTCTTTTGTCAATTCAAAAACGTGTTTAATGCCTTTATCCTCTCCTTTGACTTTTAATTTTTTAACTGTTCCTAAATCTTGGTCAAAATCTTCATTGACCAAAATAGTGATTCCATTGACTTTATCACATTGATAAACCAATCTTGCCTTGTCCACATTGTCTAAATCTGCAGATGTAACAGAACTATTTGCTAATTGAAAAACTTGATATCCCTCAAATTTATAATGTCTTTTTTTACCTGGAATTTCTGAAGGAAGGAATCTGTCATAACGCTCTGTAGAATCTAAGCTTCCTTTATTGTTGTATAAAGTAAGAACTAATTTTTTGTCTAATTCTGAAAATTCAACGGAAGGAGGTTCAGGTCCTAATATTGAATTAAAGTTAGCATTAAATAAGATTTGTGCTTTTTTATCTGCAAATTTTAATTCTCCTATTGATCCAATCGCTCCACCAGAGGTTGCTCTTGCCCAAACGACTCCGATAGTTACATTGTTAACCGCACCTGGGAGTAGAGTAAATGGCCCGGCTGATTGAATAAATCTTCTATCACCGAATGGATTTCCTGCATTACGTTCAGTCCATTCTGATTTATTGTTGCTAGTAGGGTCACCTGGGAACATATAATCGGCTTTTGGAAAACCTGCTTGTTGTCCAGTTCCATTAGAAGTTCCTGAAAATTTAGTTATTCTATTACCTGTTTTCCATTTCCCAACCAAGTATCCATAATAATGTTCAGGAAGTGTTGGATTTCCAAAATTTGTAAAGTCGTTATTGTAATAAACGAATTTTGACATCCCTATGGTTTCACCTGGCTCATCAACAATTCCATTGTGATTATTATCTACTTTATCAGAATCATCTGCTTTAGGTCCTTGGAAAAAGTCAACACCAATAGAAGGTGGATTTAACCCATAACCTGTTTCACCTGGGTCATTATCTTCCCCATTATAACAAATTCCTAAATCTAATGTGGTATCGCAACCGACATAATCATCAAAAGCATACCCTAAATCTGCGTCAACCCATTGACCAAAATAACAAGAGTCCAAACGTCCTCTTCCTCTATTTATAACTGTATTTTTATAAAAGGTCATGTTTGAAATCTGGTCATTTGATTTGAAAGCAAAAGCCATTGTTCTGCATTCTAATCCGATTGGTGTTGAATTGGTTTCTGAGTGAATGTTTCCTTGATCATTATAGACAAACCAAAGTGCTTGGTCTCCTTTAATATCTGGATAATCAGAAGTTGCTCCTCCAGTAGGAGAAGGGGTATAACCAGGAACATTATCTACCTCTACATAAGGTGCTAAAAATCTACCTTGACGTTTGTTGACATCAATTGGATTTCCTGGCCAAGTTAAAATATTATCGGAAACTTCCGTTCCTAAACGGAAATTATCAACATCTGTTTTATTTAGTTTCCAAATTTTATCATATTTAACACATTGTTCCGCATTGATAGAAGCGTCCACAGTATCCAATGCTCCTGGGAAGAAGTCGGACCCATTTTGACGATAGGTCATTGCTGCCAATTTTAGGTTGGAACGTTCAAAACCTCCAATCCATAAAGAACCTGCGAATAATGAATTTTTTCTTTTTGCGTTGGTTTCCGTTACTTTAGGAATTTCGTAACGGGCAGTACCTACTAAGTCCCACCACATATCTCCACCATTTAAGATCCTTGCTCTTACGTTATTGATATCTAAATCCACAGATGCTGTAGCAGGGGCACAACCACCAGCCATTTTTTTAACCCTTCCATCAAACTTTCTGATTGGGACTCCTACATTTGGAGCTGCCGAGATTTGATTTAAGGTCAACAAACAGGTCAGTATGACTAGACCAATTGATTGAATTTTTTTATTTAACATTTCTTTTAATTTTCTTTTTAGTCTGTATTTTTAAAATTAGAAGTTTACTCTTGCTCCAACTCTTATGATTCTAGGGGAAGCATAATGTGTTGGGTCATTTGCTTTAATTGAATATTGGTCAGAATATGCTTGGCGTGTTGATTGGTCTACTAAACTATTTAAAGTTTGTTTACCAAGACTTGATGATAGGAATCCATCATCATTGGCCAATCCAGTGTATCTATATACTGAAAATACACTCTCTGTATTTAAGATATTTTGGATGGTTAAAAATACATTAAACATGATTGGTTTTCCTGGTAGAATTGTCCCAAAAGCATCTTTTTTCTCTTTCCCTTTGAAGGTGATGTTTTTGTCAATTGTTACATCAAATCTGTAATTCCAAGGAAGTCTTGCAGAGTTAGGGTCGCCATCCAATGTTCTTCTTTGAGCTACTCCGATAGAAACATCCTGGGTAACATTTCCTTGACGGCTATAAGGGGTTCCACTTCTGGCAGAAACAACCATATAAGCGCCTGTATTTGTAAATATTGCTCTCAATATTTTATCTAAAGTACCTCCGAATCCACCATCAGCATTGATTCTTGGACCAGTATATTCGCTTCCTTCTCCAAATCTATAATCAATAGTTGAGTTGATGACATGGCGTACATCATAATCTAAAGGAAGTGGGGTACGTAAGTTTGGCTGACCTAACTCAATTAAATTGGCCTGTGATCCTGCATCAGAACCTGTTCCATTTGCAAATTGTAGGGTATAATTTGCTTGTAATTCAATTCCTGAAGAACCTAATCTACGTAAATCGTAAATGAATGTTAAACCTTTAACTGTACCAAAGTCAATATTACCGAATGTAGAATAGGATATTGGCCAGGCAAAATTGATTCTTTGTAATTGAATCATATCCTTAATCTCTCCATAAAATGCTTGGATTGTTAATGCACTTGTGGTGCTTAATTTCTGTTTGAAACCGATTTCATAATTAGTTCTACGTTCTGGTTTTAGGTTAGGATTGTTTACCGCTGATGTTGAACGTTGTTGTAAGAAGTAATAATCATCTACAGAAGCTATGTTACCCGTACGTGGTCTTTGGGTTAATACATTGTAATTGGCAAAGAATACGGAGTTTTCATTAATTGGGAATGAGAACGCCACCCTAGGCATATATGTAATTTGAGGTGTGTAATCTTGGAAAGAAGCTCTAACTGGTCTTTTGTAATTTTCTCTTGTAGCACCTTGAGCTAAATACGGTACTAACTGCCCACTATTTAAAGCTGCTAAAGTATTTACATCAGATACTTCATTCCCTTTTGCATCATACCATCTATTAGTACTTGGGTCTCTATACCCAAGAGGTAACGAGGTAGGATTAATAGCATCATTTACATAAGGAACATAATTATCACCAATATTAGCTGGCTTAATATATCTTGAACCTCCTAAGGTTTGTCCGTTGATTTCTTTAGCTGTCCTAACTGGATATACGGAATACATGTCTTTTAAAACACTTTGACTTGCATCAAACCTGTCTACCCTGAACCCAATATTGAATACAATATCTTTATATTCAAATTTGTCCTGAATAAAAACTGCCATATAAATAGGAG
>Ga0114962_10000519_pt1 | contig 34350 bp, 30 predicted proteins | sample C_130820_MF_Meta_FD_87017 | JGI IMG/M metagenome (GOLD analysis project Ga0114962, IMG submission 87017) | Freshwater microbial communities from Lake Croche, Canada to study carbon cycling - C_130820_MF_MetaG | ecosystem: Environmental > Aquatic > Freshwater > Lake | place: Lake Croche, Canada...
ATTCTCGGGCTTGGGTGAGTTATGGACTGTTCTGGAGCCAATGGTTGATCAGTCCCGTCCAACATCAGATCCATCACAGTTTAAAGTCGGAACATTTTGATAAAAACTTTGGGTTTATCTTTGCATGCTGGGATCGCCTGTGTGGAACACTGTACATACCAGCCAAGCCAAAGAGAATTCAAGTAGGGCTCGCACAGGCTATGTATGTTGATAGAAGTCACTCTGTTTGGTCTTTTTATATTCGCCCTTTTATCACTGTGTGGCATCGACCCAGATCAAGACCCATTGCGCTATTAATCGCTCTGCTGATGGCAGAAATCATATGGGTGAATGCCTCAGCGGCTTATCAAGCGCTCTCCGCCAGAAGTGTTTTTATAGAAGACCTCAGTAGCCCTGAAGTGAAGCAGTTGATCTCGGGTGGCTTTGATACCTTACTGATACCCACTGGAGGCGTTGAACAAAACGGCAGCCATCTGGCGCTGGGAAAGCACAACATCGTATTGCGATACACGACGGAGCGTATTGCGAAAGAATTGGGGCATACCTTGATTGCCCCTTTGATCGCTGTGGTTCCAGAAGGTCGTTTCGATCATCCAACAGGCCATATGCGTTGGGCAGGAACGCTGGGGCTTTCGCCAGAAGTATTTAAAGGTGTTCTGGAAGATATGGTGCGAAGCGCGAAAGTGCATGGTTTTCGTTATGTCTGTTTCATTGGGGAGCATGGCGAAAGCCAAGCGAGTCAAACTTTGGTTGCAGAGAAAATGAATCAAGAGGAGCTTCACGCCTCTCATCAATTCTATGCGCTGAATGTCGATACGTATTACCGCGATGAAGAGCAACGAGCATGGCTGATTGAAAGAGGTGAAACCGATAAAACAATGGGCCATCATGCCGGGATTATTGATACTTCAGAAATGATGGCAGTGGATCCTCGTCATGTTTGGATGAGCGGGTCACTTTTCCTTTCATCTGTATGGAGCCCTACAGGATCAGATGGCGTGCCGAGTCATGCTTCGCCATCCTACGGACAGGTATTTCTTAATTTCAAAATTAAGCATGCAGTGACACAAATTCAAAATTGGAAAGCACAGCTTCCGTGATGCATTCTTGTTTTTTAGGAAAGTCCTTACGAGAGACAATTCCCGGGAGGCGTCGCCTGTTCAATGAGGAGAATTCTCTCCATAAAACGGGAGTTTTTTCCGTGTTGTAGCCTCATCAATTTCCCTAAGATGTCATTCAACAGTGCGATCCACGCACTGTATCTGATTTTTTAAGGAGAAAGATTGATGCGCACTTTAGTTAAATTCTGTTGTGATTTTTTGCGAGACGAAGAAGGTGCTACAGCCGTAGAGTATGGTTTGATCATCGCGCTCGTAGGGGCTGCCATTACGGTTGCAGTCAGCAATCTAGGCAGTGGTCTTACTTTGGTGTTCACCAATATTGCTAACAAAATCACACTCGCTGCCGCTTAAGAGATCGCCATGACCTCTTCACTTATTCCTTCTCTTGACCCCCGGCTCATCGCGCTGATTATTCTGGTCACTGCTGCCGCCATTTGGGATATCTATTCACGAAAAATCCCCAATACCTTAATGGCTGCAGGCGCTGCGACCAGTTTTTTTCTGCTCCTTCAATCACAGGGTTGGATGGGGATAGCACATTGGATTTCAGGCGGCGCGCTGCTGCTGGCACTCTTCATGATTCCTTATGCGCTGGGAATATTAGGAGGGGGTGACGTGAAGTTGATGGCCACGATTGGTTGTTTTTTAGGGCCTACAGCAGCTTTATGGAACGGGGTGTTATGTGCGATCAGTGGCGGGATATTGAGCATCTTAGTTCTCGTTTTTTTGCCTTGGGGGCGAACGATGTCTCGTATCCCCTATGGCGTTTCTATTGCTTTAGGCACTCTCACTTTTATTGCTCTGTAAAGAAGGAACACCACCATGCCTATGAGTCGATACTTTCCATTCAGCATGCGACATCTTCGCGCTTTTGCTTTGTTCTTGGGTTCTGCTGTTCTTGCATTTGCCTCGGTGTGGATTGCAGAAAAAGAGTTTGCGCCCATACGCAACCCTGCAGCTGTGACGGTTGCGAGTACAGTTAAAGTAGCTCAGCCGAGTGATTCATTGGGGCTGTCTTATAAGCTCACGCCAGGGATGAGAGCGATGTCAGTGCGAGTGAATGAGGTGGCAGGTGTAGCGGGATTCGCCCTGCCTGGCAGCTTTGTCGACATCCTAGTCAATACACAAGAGGCTCATGCTTCTCCTATCGGGACAGATCATAGTGTTTCTAAAATCATCTTAGAAAAAGTATTGGTCTTGGCGGTAGCACAAGAGATGAGTCATGACGATAAAAAGCCTAAGGTAGTCAATGCAGTGACGCTTGAAGTAACCCCAGAACAGTCTGAACTTCTGGATCTTGCTCGAAATGTAGGCACGCTTTCTTTGGTCTTGCGTAATCAAGGTGACATGGCTGTGGTGCCCTCATTAGGCGTGACACGCCAAACTTTATTGGCCGGAATGCCCCCCTTATCCCCTTCCCGTAAGCAGGCATTGAAATCTGATTCAGCTTTGTCTTCTCTGAATCGTATAGAGGTAGCGAATACTTCAACGCCTATAGAGAGCCAAAAGATTGAATTGATTAAAGGAGTAGATCACGTCGCTTTTTTTTCGAGGAAAAGGGAGGGGCCGCTATGATGAGACCCTCAGCCTTGACGCTCATGAACCCCTCTCAGTTATGTGCTTATATGGCGCTGTCGCTGATGATGATTGCCGAACCTTGTTGGCCTGCCAATGAAATCACGCAGCAGATTGCTCTTAAAACTGGGCAAGCCGTTACCCTGTCTTTGCCAGAATCGGTCCATCGCATCGCATTGGCTGACCCATCAGTTGCTGACGTAAGCTTGGTGAATGCACGAGAACTATATGTTTTAGGTAAGCGGTCTGGCAAAACCAATCTTCTGGTTTGGACAGCGACTCAAAAAACACAGTCAATGAATGTTGAGGTGGCGATGGATTTGCAGCCTCTTGAATGGGCATTTCAGCATTATTTCCCTGAAGAGAGTGCATTAAAAGTGAGTCAATTGGGGAGGAGCATTGTTCTGAATGGAACCGTCTCTGATGCAGTTAAAGCGCATCAGATTATTCTGCTGAGCCGTGCTTTTTTGCAAACGCATGCAGCGCCATTGTTGGATTCTTTACCTACAAGCCATTCTATGACGCCCACGCGTTTTGAATCGAATCATGCAACTGTAAGTGGATCAACTCAATCTTTCGACCCCCATTCCAGCAGCGCTATGGCTTCACCGCTTCAGCTCATCAACCTTCTTAGAATCTCTGTGCCCCAACAGGTTCGACTGGATGTAAAAGTAGCAGAGGTTTCTAAAACTTGGTTGCAACAATGGGGGGCGAAAGTAGGCTTAAGTGCCCGTCAAGGTGCTTGGAGCGCTTCTTTAGGCTCGGCGCTTTCCAACACCTCTGCTCCTGCCTCTCTTGCGCTCGGTCTTGCCTCGGGTGATGCCACTATTTCGGTAACAGCCCAAACTCAAGATAGTCTTATTAAAACATTGGCTGAACCTAGCCTTTTAGCCATGAGTGGGCAGCAAGCCAGTTTCCTGGCAGGAGGAAAGGTTTTTATCCCTGTGGTGCAAAGTACGGCGCAAGGCGCGCCGCTCTCCAGCTTGGAAGAAAAAGAATTTGGTATTGCTTTGAAATTTACCCCTACGGTTTTAGATGGGGGTCGAATTCACTTGAAGGTGGCGCCTGAAGTCTCAGAGTTAAATCCTCAGGGACTGGGTTTGGCGGCTACTGGTGTGAGTGGTCAAGCTATTCTTCCCTTGTTCACCACTCGACGCGCCAGTACGGCAGTTGAACTGCGTGATGGAGAAAGTTTTGCAATTGGTGGGCTCATGCAAAACAATGTGAACTCAAGTATTCAAGCTGTTCCGTGGTTGGCAGATATTCCGATTCTTGGGACTTTGTTTCGCAGCAGTCAATTTCAAAAAGATCAAACCGAGTTATTGTTTGTAGTCACACCACATTTGGTGAGTTCAAGCGACACCTTACTGCCCCTTCCAACGGACCACTATAGTGAACCTACGCAGAAAAAGTTTTTTTTAGAAGGTAAGCAGCAAGAAGAGTCTGAGGCTCCATCCCCACATTTTAATGCTTCTTCATATTCCGAAGCTTTACCGGAGGGATATCCTGCTGAGTTCAGCCGGAAGCGGAGTGATTCCGAAGCCGCTCAGGCATTGCGTGCCTTAGATCGCTATCAAGCAGATGATGGAAGTGCGCTGCCTATGCTAGGACTTCCCCGTGCCACCTCTTCATTAATTGGGGCACCCCAGTGAACTCAAAAATGAATCAAAGCTTTAATGCCACTTACCGCGCCTGTGGCATGGAAGGTTCTATTGCGATTCTGGCGGCTCTGTCTTTATCGGCATTGATTGGGATGATGGCCTTAGCGATTGACCTCACAAGGCTTTTTCTTGCACAAAGTCAGTTGCAATCCTTATCAGAGAGTTGTGCTTTAGCGGCGATGAGTGCTTTACCTTGTGCAACCTTGAATGCGTCTGCTTCAAGCTGCGGAGCCCTGGATTATGCCGTAGCCTCAGAAGCAGGGCAGCGCGTGGCGCAAGCCAATCAAACTCCTGGTAGCTATGCCATCGTGACGCTGCGTTTTCCTAAGGCGAATCAAGCGCAATGCCAATCTTCGCTGATGGGATTTGTGCCTTCTCTCTTGCAGGTATTTGGAGTGGGTGAGCAAAACTTGAATGCTCAAGCTCTTGCTACCGTATGGCCACAGCAAATCGCATGCTCCATCTGCAGTAGTACCCATTTTGCGGGGGCTGAAAAGGGTACTGGAAATCTGATTCCAGTATTGGTTCAGTAGCCATGAGGTCTCAGCGAGGCATAGCTGCCGTTGAGTTTGCCCTTCTCTTGGTGCCCCTTCTCACACTGTGTTTTGCAGGCCTTGAATGTGCACTGGCGCTGCAGCGTTATCAGTCCATACAGTCTTCATTATCGGCTGCGACGCGCTATCTTTCGTTGTCTCAAGCCGGAGATCCTCATGCGATACAAGCCGCCAAATGTCTGGTCATTACGGGGGATCCCAGTATGAGCTCAAGCCAATGTATTGGCACTCCCTTAGTTCCCAATTCAACGGTCGCTCAAGTCGTGATCTGCGATATCTCAAACTGTACGAACGGCCAGCAAATGGTGTTGTCGGGAGGAAAACAACTGAATCTTGTCTCGGTCACTATGCAAGGGGTTGAGATGAACGATTTTCCTGAATGGTTAAATGTTCTTGTGTTTCCTACTATTCAATATTCCTTGGTCCAGTCCACATCATGAAATCGCAAATTGGGGCAACCGCCATAGAGTTTGCCTTGCTGGCCGGCTTGTTTTTGATGCTACTGCTTGGGACCTTAGAGTTTGCAAGGCTCATGATGCAAATCAACACCGTGGCAGCAGTGAGCCAAATACTGGCTCGAGCAGCATCAAAATGTGATGTGGGAGGTGTTAATGCTGCATCTGCACTCAATCCATTCATGCAAGGGCTACCCTCTGAATTACTCAGTGTTGCGTATCTGCCTGATGGTTGTGATGCCGGTGATTGCCAGTGGGTGCAAGTGAAAATACTGCCTCATGTTCCGCTTAATAGCGCAAACCCTTTCTTGAGTTCTTCACTGAGCTGGCCGGCGCTCACAGTGACTCGCCCCAGAGAAACGCTCAACAGTGCATACAGTACCGGCTCAGATGTGCTCTGTCATCTATGAATCATTTTTTGAATGAAACTAATTTCAATTGAACTTTATTTCTAATGAGGTTTTCCTTTGCATCCCGCCACTATTGCTGTGATTTCTCCACTTTCAAATCAATTGCTTGATTTAGGCCACAGGCTCAAGCAGATTCCCAACTTAGGAGAAGTGATCACCATACATGGTGATTTGCAAAACTTACCCGAACTCAATGATCCTCCTGATGTGGTGATCGCCGCAGATCCTTTTGAAGAGCGCCGCTCAATGGAAGCGCTTGCGCGTTTTGGGATGCGTTATCCCCGTACCTTATTGGCGGTGTATTCCAGGCAAAATTCACCAGAGTTTTTGATGCACGCTATGCGCAGTGGAGTGCGGGAAGTAATTTCTCCCGAGGCGAGTGATGCCTTACTCATTGAGACGATGCGGCGATTACAGTCACAACACCAGCCTTCACAAGACAAAGAAGGAACTGTGATGTCCTTCATTTCCTGTAAGGGAGGGGGTGGGGCCACTTTTCTCGCGACCAACCTGGCTTATGCTTTAGCAGCAAACCACGATCAGCGAGTGGCTGTGATTGATTTGAATTTACAGTATGGTGATGCAGCGCTCTTTGTCTCTGACCAAAAGCCTTCCACTCATCTTGGTGAGTTATCGCAGAACACGCGCCATTTAGATGCTTCTCTTTTATCTGCAGCCATGTTGCCTGTACTGCCTAACTTTGGATTACTTGCTTCACCTGAAATCCCTTTACTCGCCACTGATATACAGGCCAGTCAAATTGGATCGATTATTCGATTAGCCCGGAGCCAATATGATGTTGTGATTCTGGATATTGGGCGTGGCTTGGATAAAGTTGGACTCACTGCCTTAGAGCTGTCGAATCAAATGTATCCTGTTCTGCAAAACACAATTCCTTACCTACGCGACGGCAAGCGTTTGTTGGACTTATTGCAAACCATTGGCTTTGCTTCTGAAAAAATATTTCCGGTAGTGAATCGTCACGATCGTGAAAGTGAAATCACTATTCATCATCTGGAGAAGGCTCTCGCAAAAAAAATAGCGCGGATCATTCCCAACCACTATGCAGCTGTTGCGGCTTCTGTAAATCAAGGTATTCCCGTTGTGAAGCTAGCAAAGTCTAGCCCGGTTTCGAAATGCTTAATCAGTTGGGCTGCCAAAATAACGGGCAAGTCTGAAACCACGTCGCGGAATTGGATTTCAAGAGTACTGCACTGATGGTGGCGTATCTTGATCTGAAACAGAGTATCCATGACCGATTGCTCAGGCAGTTAGATCTTGTACAGCTTCAAAAGCTCACACAGGATCAGATTCGCTATGAGCTCAGCCATCATACCGAGCGCGTTTTGCAAGAGGAATCTATCGCAGTCAATGCGTTTGAAAGACGAAATCTCATTCGTGATATTCATAATGAAATGGTGGGTTTGGGACCTTTAGAACCCTTGTTCATGGATCCCACTGTTTCAGACATCTTAGTCAACACCCATCGGCAGGTGTATGTGGAGCGAAATGGCCGTTTGGAGTTAAGCGATATCGTCTTCAACGATGAAGCGCATCTGATGAAAATCATTGAGAAAATGATATCTCGCGTGGGACGAAGGATTGATGAATCGAGTCCCATGGTCGATGCGCGCTTACCCGATGGTTCTAGAGTGAATGCCATCATCCCCCCTTTGGCGATTGATGGTGCCATGGTTTCTATTCGAAAGTTCGCACGTGAAGGACTGCGTATGCAACACCTGACTGAATTAGAAGCCCTATCATCAGAGATGGCGACAGTCATGAAAACCTTTGGGAAGCTTGATGCCAATATTTTGGTTTCGGGCGGAACCGGAAGTGGAAAAACTACGCTACTGAATATTCTCTCCGCTTCCATTGATCCGCGTGAACGTATTGTCACCATTGAAGATGCAGCCGAACTTCAACTTCAGCAGCCTCATGTGGTGCGCTTGGAAACCCGGCCTGCCAACATTGAAGGAAAAGGAGAAATTACACAACGCGCCTTGATTCGTAATGCCCTGCGTATGCGCCCAGATCGCATCATTTTAGGAGAGGTAAGAGGTGCAGAGGCGTTAGATATGTTGCAGGCCATGAATACAGGTCATCAAGGATCGATGGCGACCATTCATGCCAATTCGCCTCGAGATGCGCTTGCGCGACTAGAGAATATGATTTGTCTTAATTCTGTTGCGATGAGTCCAGTCGCCATTCGAAGGCAAATTGCATCGGCCATCCAACTGGTCATACAGCTATCTAGGCTAGCTGATGGACAGCGCAAAGTGATGTCCATGACCGAAGTCACTGGCATAGAAGGAGAAACCATCAGTCTGCAAGAGTTATTTTCTTATCGACAAACAGGCGTTAGCAGTTTTGGTCGTGTTGAGGGTGCGTTTGTATGTTCCGGTATTCGCCCCCGCTTTGCCGAGAAGCTGAAGGTGCAAGGAATCCAACTCGACCCAGCGTTGTTTCACCGCACCGCAAATAGCTGAAGCGATGAATATGGTTTGGATCAGTGTGTTAAGTGGTTCTTTGGTTTTGTTATATCTGGGCTGTTTATCTTTATTCAAAAATGATTTCTATTCCGATTCCAAACAACTCGAACACCGTTTAGATCAAATATTGGGAGAAGACGGTGCGTATAAAAAAACGGATGCACCACTTTTACTTAAAGCAGATGAACCCTTGTTAGCCGGGGCTCATTGGGGTTCCTCATTCTTTTTTGCCCTTCCTTGGGTGTGGGGCCAAGCGCTGTATCGATTACTCGCACAACGTGCTCTTAGAATTCAATGTGAACAACAGCTACCTGAGATTTTGAATAGTATTGCCCGTGCCTTAAGGGCAGGACATTCATTCAGTGTTGCGCTGACACTCGCTGCTCAAGATGTCACAGCCCCTTTGGGAAGGGGACTTCGATTAGCGTTAGATGCTTTGCGATATGGCCGATCTATGGAAGATTGTTTGCATCATCTTTCGCATCGTTTGCCAGGAACGGATTTACGTTTTGTGGTGATTGCCATTTTGGTACAACGCGAAACAGGCGGCAATCTGGCTGATCTGCTGGATAGAGTAGCGCATACCGTGCGCGCCCGCATGCTGTTGAAGCGCTTTATTCAATCCCAAGCGGCAGAGGGAAAAATGTCCGCATGGATCTTGAGCCTGCTTCCCCTTTTATTGCTCCTTTGGACTGCTTGGGCATCACCACACGCCATGCATCTTTTTTTGCTTGATCCACTGGGTCAGCGTTTGATGACAGGCGCTGTCATGGCTCTTTTTCTTGGGACACTTTGGGTATGGTATTTAACACGTATACGCCAGTAATTGCTTTGATTACCTTATTTTTATTGGTATTTTGGGGAAGTAAAAGGATTCTTGAGCTTTTATATCGCACGCCTACTCAATCAAGATTAAAAAAGTTTTTTGAGCGAGATATCGGTGAACGTGATGAACCGTTGAAGCCTCAAAAGCAAACACTCATCCTCCCGGATAAGCATGCTTCACAGCGTTTTTTTTATCAATACTGGCAGCGTTATCAGCACATTTATCGTCAAAAGTCTTTATTAAAAGAATTACCAGATGCACTCGATCTTTTATGCGTGTGCATGGAAGCAGGACTGGCGATGGATGCCGCTTTAGTGAAAGTAGCGCAGGAAATGCGGCACCACAAAAGCCCGCTAGGGGAAGAATTGGAATATTTGAGTATTTCCCTTCTTGCGGGGCTGAGCAAAGAAACCGCCTTGAGGCAGTTTGCTCAGAAAACAGGGGGGGCTGAGATCCATACCTTGGTCTCTATGCTGATCCAAGCTGAGCGTTTTGGAACCAGTATCATGCTGTCTTTGCGTGTTCATGCCGATATGATGCGCGAGCAAAGGCGGCTCAAATCACAAGAGGACGCCTCTAAAATAGGGCTGAAACTGCTTCTTCCGTTGGTCTTCTGCCATCTTCCCGCTTTATTCATCGTCTTGCTTGGGCCTGCCTGTATTCAACTGTATCGAACTCTCTCCCCGCTGTTGGTTTCAGCGATGGATTAGTTTTGGCATAGGGTTTGCTTTGTAGTGAAAGAGAGTGTCAACAAGGGTTAGAAACGTTGCATTTTAGTGCGGTTGGTGATCAGGCGCACTCTATTAGTGCTTACAACCTTGCCACTCACCTTTTTCTTATGACTTCAAAGGATCATCCCCATGAAAGAAACAGTGTCATTGATGACCAAAATAGATGATAACAAAGACCTGAATACAGGTCGTCGTCAACTCATCAAAGGTATTTGCGCAGCCACCACCTTGGCCATGGTGGATCCTATGGTGCGAATGGGCGCTTGGGCTGCGGGTTCTGACGCCCCAGAAAAACCCGAAGTGAAAGTGAGCTTTATTGCACTCACTGATAGCGCTTCGGTCGTCATGGCCAGTCATCTTGGACTTGATAAAAAATATGGCGTAAAAATTGTGCCCACTAAAGAGGCTTCTTGGGCAGCGATTAGAGACAAATTGATCAACGGCGAAAATGATCTGTCTCATATTTTGTATGGCTTAGTGTATGGCCTGCAAATGGGAATTGGGGGGCAGCAAAAGGATATGTCTGTCTTGATGACCCTCAATCACAATGGTCAAGCCATTACCTTATCAAAAGCACTCTATGCAAAAGGGGTGAGCGACGGGACAAGTTTAAAAGCGCTGATCGATAAAGAAAAACGCGAATATACCTTTGCGCAAACCTTTCCTACGGGAACCCATGCCATGTGGCTGTATTACTGGCTTGCAAATTATGGAATCCACCCCATGAAAGATGCCAAGATCATTACCGTGCCGCCTCCCCAAATGGTGGCTAACATGCGCAGTGGAAATATGGATGGATACTGTGTCGGTGAACCTTGGAATGCGCGCGCCATCATTGATGATATCGGCTTCACTGCAGTGACAAGTCAACAGATTTGGCAAGACCATCCCGAGAAGGTTTTGGGTACCACCTCAGATTTTGCTAAAAAATATCCCAATACCTGTCGTGCCGTCATGGCTGCCATTCTGGAAGCGGGTAAATACATTGATGCTTCGCAAGCCAATAAACATGAAACCGCGCAAATTATTTCCCCACCTTCATTCGTGAATGCCGATGTTAGCGTGATTCAAGATCGTGTCATGGGCCACTACAACAATGGCATCGGTAAGACTTGGGAAGATACCCACCCCATGAAGTTCTATGAAGAAGGATTAGTCAATTACCCCTTCCTATCCGATGGGATGTGGTTCATGACACAACACAAACGCTGGGGTTTACTCAAAGATCACCCCGATTATTTGGGAGTGGCTAAAAAAGTCAACAATATCGCCCTCTATAAAGAGGCGGCAGATCTCACCAAAACCCCTGTGCCAAAGAGCGATATGCGTTCAAGTAAGTTGATGGATGGCGTCGTGTGGAACGGTTCTAATCCTGCAGCCTATGCAGACAGCTTCAAGATCAAGGCATGAAAAAACAGAAACTGGTGATGATTGGGAATGGGATGGCCGGTGTTCGGACCATCGAAGAGTTGCTCAAGCTCAACTCAGAGATGTATGACATCTCTATATTTGGTTCTGAACCCCATCCCAATTACAACCGTATTTTGCTCTCACCGGTTTTGGCGGGTGAACAGACATTAGAGCAGATCGTGCTCAATGATTTGGAGTGGTATGAATCCAATGGCATTCAGTTGCACATGGGTAAAAAAATCACTCAGATTAATCGTAAAGAGCGAACTGTCACAGCTGAAGATGGAACCTCTGAGAGGTATGATCGTTTGCTTCTTGCAACCGGTTCATTGCCTTTTATTCTGCCTGTACCGGGCAATGATCTCCCTGGAGTCATTGCTTATCGCGACATCAAAGACACTCTGGAAATGATTGATGTTTCCACGCGGTTTAAAAATGCAGTAGTGATTGGGGGAGGTCTCTTAGGTTTAGAAGCCGCAAATGGTCTAGCGCTCAGAGGCATGAGCGTGACCGTAGTACATCTGGCCGAATGGCTCATGGAAAAGCAGCTTGATCAAACTGCAGCAGATCTCTTGCAGAAATCTTTAGAGTCAAAAGGCTTAAAGTTCTTACTTAAAACAGCTACTGAGGCTCTAACCCCAAATGTTGCAGGAGATCGAGTTGGTCATATTCGTTTTAAAGGCGGTCTGGAAATTCCTGCTGACTTGGTTGTCATGGCGGCGGGGATTAAACCGAATACAGCCCTTGCAGAATCGGCAGGTTTACATTGCAATCGAGGAATTGTCGTCAATGACACGATGCAAACATTTGATCCTCGCGTGTATGCCGTGGGGGAATGTGTCAGCCATCGTGGGACAACCTATGGCCTTGTTGCCCCTCTATTTGAGCAAGCCAAAGTCTGTGCCAATCATCTCGCTGAGTATGGTATTGGCCTTTATATGGGGTCGATGACATCCACTAAATTAAAAGTGACAGGGGTTGATCTCTTTTCTGCAGGAAATTTTATGGGCGGTGAAGGGACGGAAGAAATCACCCTTGCGGATCCGATTGGTGGCGTATACAAAAAATTAGTACTGAAAGATGATCGCTTGATTGGGGCCTGCATGTTTGGTGATACGGCAGATAGCACCTGGTATTTCAAACTCATGCGCGATCTGCAAAATGTAGCCGAGATACGCGATAGCTTGATGTTTGGAGAATCAAATATTGGCGATGTAGGTCATCAAGGACATAACAAAGTTGCGGGCATGACGGATGAAGATGAGGTATGCGGTTGTAATGGTGTAACAAAAGGTGCCATCGTCAAGGCTATTCGAGATCAAGGCCTATTCACTTTAGACGAGGTGAAGAAATGCACTAAGGCGAGTAGCTCTTGTGGTTCTTGTACTGGCTTAGTGGAACAAGTGCTGATGAATGTTCTTGGCACCGACTATTCAGCAACGCCCAGAAAGAAATTCATTTGTGGATGCGTGGATCTCTCCCACGATGAGATTCGACAAGGCATTCGTAAAGAGCATCTGATCTCTCAAGAAGCGGTGCGCACTCAACTCGGGTGGCGAACCCCCAATGGCTGTGCCACCTGCCGCCCTGCCATTAATTACTACTTGATTTCCACTTGGCCCCATGAAGCTAAAGATGATCCGCAATCGCGGTTTATTAACGAGCGTGCCCACGCCAATATTCAAAAGGATGGCACCTATTCGGTCGTCCCGCGCATGTTTGGGGGGCTCACGACGCCCGCAGAACTCCGAAGAATTGCGGATGTCGCTGAAAAATACAAAGTCCCTACCGTCAAGGTGACCGGTGGACAACGTATTGATTTGCTCGGGATCAAAAAAGACGATCTGCCTGCAGTTTGGAAAGAGCTGGATATGCCTTCAGGTCATGCTTATGGAAAATCTATTCGCACAGTTAAAACATGTGTAGGCGATGAGCATTGCCGATTTGGAACGCAATCTTCAATGAAGATGGGGGTGGAATTGGAGCGGATGTTATTCGGTATGTATTCCCCCCATAAGGTAAAACTTGCCGTGTCCGGATGCCCCAGAAACTGTGCCGAGGCCGGTATCAAAGATGTTGGAATTATTGGGGTCGAGTCAGGCTGGGAACTGTATATCGGGGGCAATGGAGGGATCAAAACCGAAGTAGCAGAGTTCCTTTGCAAGGTTAAAACCGATGAAGAGGTGCGAGAATATTCAGGTGCCTTCCTTCAGCTATATCGTGAAGAAGCTTGGTATCTTGATCGCACCGTGCATTACCTTCAACGGGTAGGAATGGATTACATCAAACAGAGAATTGTTGAAGATGCAGACAGTCGAAAAGCCCTCTATGAAAGACTGCTCTTTGATTTAAAGGATGCGCCTGATCCTTGGAAAGAGTTTGAACGTGCTGGGGTGGACGTGCGGCAATTCAAAACAATCCCGATTGTTGAGGTGCAAAGTGTCTGATTTAGATTCGAGAAAAAAATGGGTCAAGGTAGTAAAAATTGAGGATATTCCAATATTAGGCGCCCGCGTGGTTCAGGCAAAACAAGAGAAGATTGCTCTCTTCAGAAATTCAGACAATGAAGTCTTTGCAGTTGAGGACCGCTGTCCGCATAAAGGTGGGCCTTTATCTCAAGGCATTGTGCACGGTAAAACGGTTACCTGCCCATTGCATGCATGGAATATCGATCTTCAGGAAGGGTGTGCCCTTGATCCCGATGTAGGTTGTGTCAAAACCTATGAATTAAAAATGGAAGGGAGTGAAATTTGGTTGAATTTAGAAGAACGCAACTAGAGTTTTCTGCGTGCGGATATTTTGAATTTAACTGAGCAAGGTCAATTGGGCGATCATCGAAAAGAGGTTCACCTCACTAAAAGTACTTGCTGCTATTGCGGGGTAGGGTGTGGGGTCATGATTGAAACCACCCAACAAGACAATGGCCTTGCGGTAGTAACGGGGGTGCGGGGTGATCCTGAGCACCCCGCTAACTATGGCCGACTCTGCACGAAGGGTTCAACCTTACATTTAACGGCTCGCCCTGACTTGCAAGAACAAGCGCGTTTGGGCTTTCCTGCTCTTCGTCCCTCACGAAATGCATTGCCCACCAATATCCCTTGGTCTGAGGCCATTCAAACCGTTGCCACTCGCTTTGCAGAAATCATTGGTCAATATGGTCCGGACTCGGTGGCGATTTATGTTTCTGGTCAAATCCTCACAGAGGATTACTACATCTTTAATAAGCTAATGAAAGGTTTGATTGGATCGAACAATATCGATACCAATTCACGCCTATGTATGTCGAGTGCGGTAGCGGGTTACAAGCAAACCTTGGGGGCCGATGCCCCGCCTTGCTCTTATGAGGATCTTGACCACGCGCATACCGTTTTTATTAGCGGATCGAATACGGCTTTCGCTCATCCCATTTTATATCGTCGATTGGAGGATGCGCGCAAAGCTAACCCGAACATGAAAGTGATTGTGGTGGATCCCAGAAAAACAGAGACCGCTCAAGAGGCAGATCTCTTTCTACAAATTCAGCCGGGTACGGATATCGCTTTGTATCACGGCATGCTCCATCTCATGTTGTGGGAACAATGGATTGATGAATCTTATATCTTGGCGCATACCAAGGGCTTTGAAGCATTAAAAAATGTGGTGAGAGATTTCACACCTAAAGCGGTGAGTGGTATTTGCGGCATTGAAGAAAAGGATCTCGTGCAAGCCGCTGAATGGTTCGCGCGTTCGCCTGGAACCTTATCTCTGTATTGCCAAGGCCTGAACCAATCTTCTTCTGGGACTGCTAAAAATGCCGCATTAATGAATCTGCATTTGGCGACAGGGCAAATGGGTAAACCTGGTGCAGGACCTTTTTCTCTGACAGGACAACCCAATGCCATGGGTGGACGCGAGGTAGGGGGCTTATCCAATTTACTCTCTGCGCACCGTGATATGAATAACCCAGATCATCGCGCTGAGATTGCTGACTTGTGGGGGGTACAATCTGTTCCTGATCAGCCAGGTTTGAGTGCAGTCCCGATGTTTGAAGCATTACGTTCCGGAAAACTCAAGGCGATTTGGATTGTGTGTACCAATCCTGCCCAGTCCATGCCTGATCTGCATGCTGTGCATGAAGGATTGAGAAATGCAGAGTTTGTAGTGGTGCAAGAGGCCTATGCCCATACTGCCACTACCCAATTTGCCGATGTATTGTTGCCAGCCACGACGTGGGCAGAGAAAGTAGGCACGGTCACCAATTCAGAGCGGCGCATTTCTAAAGTGAATCCTGCCATTGCGCCGTTTCAATCGGCAAAACATGATTGGCAGATTGCATTGGAAATCGGGCAAGCACTCGAGACTTTGTTGCCCAATACCAAGAAAGAAGGCGTTACTACGCTGTTTCCCTATCACTCCTCGGAGGATATTTGGAATGAGCATCGTGCCAGTACGGCAGGACGTGATTTGGATATCACGGGCTTAAGCTACGCGATTTTAGAAACACAAGGTCCTCAGCAATGGCCCATGCCTACAGGTCATCTAACGGGAAAAAAACGTCTCTATGAGGATGGCGTCTTTCCAACAAAAGATCATAAAGCCCAGTTTATTGCTGCTGAATACAAGGCCACAGCGGAACTCGTTAATGCACGTTATCCCTTTGCATTAAATACCGGCCGACTTAGAGATCAATGGCACGGCATGAGCCGAACCGGAACGATAGGTACTTTATTTGCACATGAGCCTGAGCCTTGCATCGAAATTTCTCCTAAAGATGCGGGAAGGATGAATCTTGCGAATGGAGATTTGGTTGAGGTGACCAGTCGCAGAGGGAGTGAAATTTTCCCAGTCAAAATCAGTCATGGCGTGGGCACTTCTCAGGCTTTTATTGCTATGCATTGGGGTTCCGAGTTTGTCTCGGGAAAGCACGATCAAACGCCTAGATTAGGGGTAAATAGTCTCACTTCTAATGTGATTGATCCCACCTCCGCGCAACCTGAACTTAAGCATGCTGCTGTCAAAATACAAGCAGTGAAATTGCCTTGGAGAGCGGTGGTGTTTGGTTTGTTTCCCCCGTCCCGTGCCTTTAGCGTTCAAACGCAAGTTCGTGAGTTACTCGGTAGTTTTGACTCGGCGCAGTGTGTGTTATTTGGTCGTGAGCAAGATGCCGGAATGATAGGGGTTTCTTTCAAAGCGGCGCATCATGAGGATCCCCTTTCTAATCCTTCAAGCGAAGCGGCAATGAGTGTGGAGAAGTTGAGAAGCTATTTTGAGCTAGACGAGCACTCTGCCTCTCCTGTGATGCGCTATCGAGATTCAAAAAAAGGCATTGCACGCGATATCTGTGCTGAAGATCAGGTATTGTCTGCAATGCTGACTGGAACAGAAGAAAGCTTGGCCAGTACCGCTTGGTTACGCGCTTTTCTGGAGCAAGGAATCGATGCCAAAAGTCTAGGGCGTTCTTTATTGCTGCCCGTGAGTTCCCCTCCTGTGGCGTTAAAGCCCAAGAGTCGTGCTATTTGTAATTGCTTTAATGTCAGTGAAGACACGCTGAAGTTATGCCTTTCGAACCTGTCTCCTGATACACAACCAGACGAAGCAATGGAAATCCTGCAAAACCAAACCCAATGTGGGACCAACTGTGGTTCTTGTAAACCAGAGGTCAAACAGTTGATCACCCAGCATTTCAAAGCTACGGCGCTTGCTTCATCGCAATGAGCATCCGTGGTTTTCTTAAAGTAATCGGTCGGGGTACCAAAGGGGCAGGAGACCTAGATCGCGAGCAAGCCAAAATACTTTTTTCGATGATTCTGAAGGGAGAAGTCAGTGATCTCGAGCTGGGGGCATTTTGCTTGGCGATGCGCTTTAAAGGTGAAGCCGTTTCTGAATTGATGGGATTTATGGATGCACTTGAATCTCATCTCTGCCTGATTGATACAGGGGGCCGCCCCACGATTGTATTGCCGAGTTTTAACGGGGCCCGCAAGCAGGCTAACCTGACCCCTTTGTTGGCATGGCTTTTGGCGCAACAAGGATGGACAGTGATTGTTCAAGGTATTGAAAAAGACCCTAATCGAATCACCAGTCATGCTGTGTTTAAAGAGCTCTCTTGGCCAATACTGGAGTCGCTCTCTGAATGCGAACACAGTCTGAAAACTAGACTTCCGGTTTTTTGCCCAACCAGAATACTCTCACCCGCACTCCATCAACTTTTGGAGGTACGTGAGCAACTGGGGCTTAGAAATTCAGCGCATGTATTAGCCAAACTCCTCAATCCAGTTGGGAGCGCAAGCTGGCTCGTTTCAAATTACACCCACCCTGATTATGCTGAAAAGCTGAAAAGTTATTTTCAAGCCAGAGAAGTGAACGCTATTCTTATGAGGGGAAACGAAGGAGAGCCCACCGCCTCCTTGCAAAGACTGCCGGAGATGCATTTTCATTTCGCGGATGGAAATCAGAAATCCAGCGATGAAGAACGTTTTGCCGAAGCCAATCCGTTTGAAGGGATTGATGCCATTTCTACTGCACATATCACTGCAGACATTCTGGCCGGTAGAATATCTTGCCCGCAGTCACTTTTTCGCCAAGCAATTCAAATTTCGCAACTTCTTTAATCACTCAGTGTTTTGTGACAAAACCACATAGTTCAATAGCATTTGAGGTGATTTGCAGTTTATGCCACGATACGGCACTAGCGATTTGACTTCAAAAAAATAAAGCATTGGCTCCTGATAGCGTTTTTTCGTGAGCGCACTGATACCGCGTCACAAAAAAAAGCTCCTCTGGGAGGTGAATCAAACTTTAAACGTTGAGAACAATATGGAACAAAAGCCCCCTTTACCCCCCTTTACCAAAGAGACTGCCATTCAAAAAATTCGGATGGCGGAAGATGCCTGGAATACCCGTGACCCTGAGAGAGTGTCACTGGTTTATACCGAAGATACCCTCTGGAGAAATCGTGCAGAGTTTCCGAAAGGCCGAGAAGAGGTGAAAGCGTTTCTTAAACGCAAATGGGCCAAAGAATTAGAGTATCGCTTGATCAAAGAGCTGTGGGCTTTTACAGACAACCGCATCGCGGTTCGTTTTGCTTACGAGTGCCATGATGATTCAGGTAATTGGACACGCAGCTTTGGAAATGAAAACTGGGAGTTCAATGAAAATGGTTTCATGATGAGGAGATTTGCCAGTATCAACGATCTCCCCATCAAAGAATCTGACCGCCAATTTTTTTGGCCATTAGGTCGTCGTCCCGACGACCATCCCGGTCTGAGTAGTTTTGGGTTTTAATACGTTTTATAGGGTAAAAATTTACCTGATAGAACCACATGTACTCGATCCCCTTTGGGATCGGGTTCACGCTGGATATCCATCGAGAAATCAATCGCACTCATGATGCCGTCTCCGAACTCCTCATGGATGAGTTCTTTAATCGTGGTGCCATAAACATTCACGATTTCATACCAACGGTAAATGAGTGGATCAGTAGGCACAGCGGAAGGTAAAGATCCTTTGTAGGGAACGATCTGAAGCCATGCCATTTCTTCATCGGTCAAATCAAAAATTTTACCTGCTATTTCAGCTTGTGCTTTGGTGAAGGTCATCTGTCCTAAGCAGGCTGCAGTGACCCATTCTTTTGATTCTCCAATATCTTTAGCTATATCTGCCCACTTCATTCCCTTTTTGACTTTAGCTTGGATAATTTTGTGTGTAACGATTTGTCTGTTCATATTTCAACTCCGCTGTGAATCACTGATTTATTGAGAAAGGGGGGTATCGATACCAGGACGAACAATGAGTGGTTTGTAGCCATCCAAGACACCACTGGCTGATTTGGCTTGTAGGTCCTTAGATCGATTGACCAAAAAATCTACTAAATGATTCCGCATGGGGTAGTAAAGGGGATCGTGATGCATCGTGGCTCTTTGTCTGTTCTTGGGCAAAGTATTCACTACGATTTCAGCAATGCGTGCATTGGGACCGTTACTCATCAACATGATTTTGTCTGAGAGAAGAATCGCTTCATCAACATCATGCGTAATCATGAAAACAGTTTGATGGGTATCACTACAAATTTTCAAAAGTTCATCTTGAATGACGCCGCGAGTGAGGGCATCGAGCGCACCGAAAGGCTCATCCAGTAACAGCATTTTGGGTTCGATGGCAAAGGCACGGGCAATACCGACCCTTTGCTTCATTCCACCAGAGAGCTCTGAGGGTTTTTTATTTTCGGCATTGACTAGCCCAACCATAGAGAGATATTTCTTGGCGTGCTCAGCAATCTTCGCCTTAGGCCAATCGGGGTACTTCGATTTGACTGCAAAACACACATTATTTAACACCGTCATCCAAGGCATCAATGCGTGACCTTGAAAGACGACGCCTCGGTCAAGACTCGGGCCTGAAATGTGCTTGTCTAGCATCACCGCTACGCCTTCTGTAGCCTCTTCTAATCCAGCCAGTACATTCAAGATGGTTGTTTTGCCACATCCAGAATGTCCAATGATGCAAACAAACTCCCCACGCTGTATTTCAAAGTCGATTCCAGCAAAAACAGGGGGACCTTCTGCTTTATATGATTTACCGAGGTTTTGAACTTTTAGAAACGCTTTTTCAGTCTGCATAAGACACCGCCTTCTGGATGCGCCCAATTAAGGTATCCAGCAACATTCCAACCACACCAATTAAAAGAATTGCAAAGATCACGCTCGAGAGGGAGAGGTTGTTCCACTCATTCCATAAAAAATAGCCCACCCCTGTCCCCCCCACCAACATTTCCGCTGCCACGATGACGAGCCATGCAATTCCCATTGAAATGCGCATACCCGTCAATATGGTGGGAGCCGCTGCCGGTAGGATCACCAGAAAGGCTTTACGAAGAGGAGAAACCTCAAGGGTTTTAGCAACGTTGAGTAACTCTTTTCGCACGTTTGCAACGCCAAAAGCGGTATTAAGCAACATAGGCCAGAGAGAACAAATGAAAATGACAAAGATGCCTGAGATCGAGGAATCTTTAATGGTGTAAAGCGCAATCGGCATCCATGCGAGAGGTGAGATGGGTTTGAGAATTTGAATAAACGGGTTAAAAGTCTGATAGGCCAAGGGAGACATACCAATCAAAAAACCAAAAGGGACTGCGACTAAAGTGGCCAATAGAAAACCTAAGCCCACCCTTGCAAGCGAATAGGCAAGCTGTATCCCAATCCCTTTGTCATTGGGACCGTTATCGTAAAAGGGGTGGGAAAGTTGCTTATAGATCGTTTGGCCAAGCTGGGTTGGAGTAGGGAAACCACTCTTTTGAGTACTCTCTCCCCCACCTGAACTCATCAAGTCGGCGTATTCACTAGAGGTGGTCGCACCAACTGGTTTGGGCGCAGACTTCGGCAAGGTTTCAATTTGCCAAAGCAAAAGTAAAAAAAACAGTACCAGAAGAGAGAGGACTGTTGCTTTAAGTCGTAAGGAAGCTTTTTTCATGACTGATCTTTGATTACCCTTTAGAAAAAGTTGGGAAAGATTTGAGATAGGCTCCTGGTTGAGACGCATCAAATTCCTTACCCATGATCTTGAATTTTTTATGTCCAGATTTATCTTCATCGGCAATCGTGAGCCCCGTTTCTCCCATGTATTTCTTGGCATCGGTGAGCAAGAACACTTTTTCAGAAATGTCTTTGTAATTCACATCGCCCTTGATGTAACCCCAGCGTTGCATTTGAGTCAGCATCCAAGTGGCCATGGAGTACCAAGGAATGGGGTTAAATTCGATACGGTCAGGGACGTTTCTCACATTACCTAAACCGTCTGCGAATTTGCCATTTAATACCTGCATGACCACTGTTTCCGGTTGATTCAGGTAGTTCGGTGCGCAAATCGCTTTTGCAATCATGGGTCGATTGGCGGGATCTCTCGCCATGGCTGTTGCGTTTAATACGGATCGATAGAGGGCAGCAAACGTGTTCGGATTCTTTTTAATGAACTCTTCAGACGTACCAAATGCACAACAAGGATGACCATCCCAAATATCTCGGGTGAGAATGTGAATAAAGCCAACTTCGTCAAACACCGCGCGCTGATTAAATGGGTCAGGCCCTAAGAATCCATCAATATTTCCTGCTCGCAAATTGGCCACCATTTCGGGCGGGGGAGTAACTCGAATCTGAATGTCTTTGTCGGGGTCTAACCCAGCTTGTGCAACGTAATAACGAAGCAAAAAGTTGTGCATGGAATAATCAAATGGAACTGCAAATTTCATTCCCTTCCAATTTTTGGGGTCGCGATTGTCTTTGTGTTTCAGCGCAAGTGTGATCGCCTGACCATTTACATTTTGAATAGCAGCAACACGCATGGGGTTGGGTTCAGACCCCAGACCCATCGACATAGCAAGCGGCATCGGTGATAAAAAATGCGAAGCGTCATGCTCCTTGTTGATCATCTTGTCACGGATCAAAGCCCAGCCAGCTGTTTTATTTAGAGTGACATTCAAGCCTTGTTGCTTATAGAGGCCTAATGGATCCGCCATGATTAAAGGGGTGGCGCAGGTAATGCCAATAAAGCCAATTTTGAGATCAGGCTTCTCTATGGGTCCGCCTTCCTGAGCCATCGCTTGCAGGCTTCCAACAGGAAGAAATCCTGCTAGGGCACTCATTGCTCCGGCTGCACCTACCGCTTTAAGGAATGCACGGCGGCGATTTTCTTGAGGGAATAAAGCCTTGACTAAGCTCGCTTCTAAAAAGTCAGCGCTTAATTGTTCGGTACTTGCTTGTGCATAGAGTGCCTTAGTGTGATCTTGTTCGGATGCATGCTGACCGCAACTGCAGCCTTGTCCGAATAAGGGTTGATCGAGATCAAAAGGCCGAAATATATTCATGTGAGTCTCCTACTCTTCATCATTTGGATTGGGTTTTTTATTTAAAACGCAGGTAAGCGCTACGTTCTGCGACTACACTGCCCCAAAATGAAGCATGCATAGGTTGAGCGCACCAAAATAAAAAATGGCTTAGAGGTCCCTTTTTCAAAGTGGCACAAGCTGATACGTACAAGAAGGGCCAGAATACTCTGAGTATTAAAAATGAGTCAGTCATGGTGATCACTCAATATAGGATTGTGTTCATGTATTGTTAAAAGCAAACAGCGTGCCAATTACTCTTAGTCCACAAGCGTCATTCAAATCAACGAGGGTTAAATTCTTTAAGCATTCAAGTGTTTCAATCACTTCATTCAGGGGTACAAAAGATTCAAGTGATAAACTTGAAGTTAAGTGAAAAATGGTGAGGTAAGCAAAATGCAAGAACGTCCGTATACACGGGTAGCGATCTTTTTCCATTGGTTGATCGCCCTGATCATTCTGGTGGCGTGGCCAGTCGGTCTGATCATGGGGGATATGGAAATTAGTCCACTTAAGATCAAGGTTTTTGCTTGGCATAAATGGGCAGGGATAACAGTCTTATGGCTTTCTGTTTTGAGGCTAAGTTGGCGCGCCACGCATTCCACCCCTGAATATCCTCAAGAGATGCCCCGATGGCAGGTACGATCAAGCAAAGTGGTTCAGTGGACCCTGTACGCGCTTTTATTTGCTGTTCCTATGACGGGTTGGCTATTTAGTTCAGCGGCGGGTTATAGCGTGTTTTATTTCAATTTGATCCATTTGCCTGATCTGGTCGAAAAGAACAAAGCGCTTGCTGATCAACTTCATGAGATTCATGAAACGCTGAACTGGGTCCTGCTTGCTCTTTTTGTCGTTCACTTCGCTGCAGCACTTAAACATCACTTCATCGACAAAGACACGATTTTGATGCGCATGTTGCGAAGCACTCCCAAATCCCCACTGATGAGCCTAATTGTAGGATTCAGTGTTTTGAGCGCGTTTCAATCAGATCCTGCGGATGCCGCTGGCTTTATTCCAGAAAAAAGCGAAATCAAATTTATCTCCCGCCAAATGGGTGTGGATGTAGAAGGACGTTTTCGTAAGTTTGAAGGGGATGTGGTGTTCAAACCTTCAGATCTCACCAAGAGCGCTGCGCGGATTGATGTGGATTTAGCCAGTATTGATCTTGGAAGTGCGGATAGCGAACAAGAAGTAAAAGGTAAAGATTGGTTTCTGGTCAGTAGTTTTCCCAAGGGCACTTTTCAAACAAGCAGCATCAAACTCAAAAGCCCTGATCATTACGAAGCCATCGGTAAATTCACTTTGAAGGGAATCAGTAAAGACATCGTGGTTCCTATTACAACCAAGCAAATGAATGGCCATACCATTGCTGAAGGGCAGTTTAATTTGAAACGAACAGACTTTAAAATTGGCCAGGGTATTTGGGCTGACCCCGAAGCTGTAGGGATTGAGATCACCGTTATTTTTCGTCTAGCACTGAATTAATTTAAGGAAATTGCAAGCATGACCGCAGTCAAAACAGCATTTATTGGTTTGGGCGTGATGGGTGGCCCAATGGCGGGACACCTTTTAGCGAAAGGCTATCCAGTCACTGTTTATAACCGCACGACTGCTAAAGCAGAAGCTTGGGTAGCGGCACATGCGGGAGGAAAGCATGCTCTGACCCCTCGCGAAGCAGCGGAAGGCGCTGATTTTATTTTTCTATGCGTAGGCAACGATGATGACTTGCGTAGTGTGACCTTAGGGGAGAACGGCGCTTTCGCAGGAATGAAAGCCAATGCCATTATGGTGGATCACACCACTGCATCGGCTGAAGTGGCCCAAGAACTGAATGCCTTTGCTCTATCCAAGGGTGTGCACTTTATCGATGCACCTGTTTCAGGTGGACAAGCTGGCGCCGAGAAAGGTCAGCTTGCCGTGATGTGTGGGGGCGATCAAGCTGCCTTTGATCAAGCTAAACCAGTGATGGATAGCTTCGCTAAAGCCGTGACCCTGATGGGCCCGAGTGGCTCAGGTCAACTGACTAAGATGGTGAATCAACTTTGCATTGCAGGACTGGTGCAGGGCTTGTCTGAAGCCTTAAATTTTGCACAATGTGCAGGCCTCGATGGCGAACAAGTGCTTGGAGTGATATCTAAAGGCGCTGCGCAATCTTGGCAAATGGAAAATCGCGGTACCACAATGTTGGCAGACCAGTTTAATTTTGGCTTTGCAGTTGATTGGATGCGTAAAGATTTAGGCCTATGTCTCGCTGAGGCCAATCGCAACGGTGCATTATTGCCGGTTGCTGCCCTCGTAGATCAATTCTATGCAGAGCTTCAAAATAGAGGGGGTGGGCGTTGGGATACCTCTTCCTTGATTCGTCGTCTGCGCAAAAATCAATCTTAAAATCTGCTATTCAACCCCTCAACAGTATGGAGTTGTTATGAATTTTGCACTTCCGCGTCGTCATTTTTTAAAGTTGATGGGTACCTCAGCCGGAGGCCTGGCTTTGGGCTTACAGTTTGGCGAGGCATTTTCCGCTGATCAGACTGAATCAGCACAACATGCATTGCGTGCTGGCCCTTGGATCCGAATTGATCAAGACGGAACAACGACGATTGTGGTCGACAAATCTGAGATGGGGCAGGGTGTACTGACCTCGCTTCCCATGTTGATTGCTGAAGAGTTAGATGCAGACTGGAGCAAGGTAAAAATTGAGCAGGCTTTGGCCGCCCCTGAATACAAACATCCTTGGTTTGGAGTGCAAGCAACCGGGGGATCTACCTCGGTTCGTGCCATGTGGCAACCTTTGCGCGAAGCAGGGGCGACAGCGCGTGCTTTGATGATTCAAGCTGCTGCACTGACTTGGAAGGTAGAAGCTGCAAGCTTGCGAACCGAACCCGGTCAAGTCTGCGGTCCTGATGGAAAATGTTTGGGTTATGGTGAGCTGGCTGCTTTAGCCGCTACGATGCCTTTACCCAAAGATGTAAAACTAAAAAAACCTGCTGACTTCAGAATCATTGGCAAATCTATTCCACGAACCGACCTCACCGGGAAAGTAAATGGTACCAGTGCGTTTGGTATTGATGTGCGCGTCCCTGGAATGCTGTTTGCTTCTGTAGAGCGCTCACCGGTATTGGGCGGCAAAGTGAAAAGCTTTGATGCGTCTGCAGCACTGGCAGTTCCTGGCGTTCAGCAAGTACATTCCATTCAAAGCCCAACTGCAACTGGGGTTGCTGTGTTGGCCAATACGAGTTGGGCAGCCAAAAAAGGCCGTGATGCCCTCAAGATTGACTGGGATAAGGGCGCGCATGCCCACTTTTCAACGGCCAGCATGAAACAAGAAATGGCTGAATTAGCAAAGAGTAAAACAGGTTCCAAAATAGCGCGTCAAGAAGGCAACCCAGAAAGCATCACCGAAGGGAAATTGCTTGAGGCCGTGTATGACGTCCCTTTCTTAGCGCACGCTACGATGGAACCTATGAACGCAACCGCTTGGGTAAAAGATGGGGGGGTGACAATCTGGGCCCCTACTCAAGCGCCTGGCCCTAACCAATTTGTCGCTGCGGGTATTGCAGGCTGTAAACCAGAGCAAGTGAAGGTGTATACCACGCTATTGGGCGGTGGATTTGGTCGACGCTTTTCTCCCGATTTTATTGCAGAGGCCGTGAGTCTTTCCAAGCTCGCTCAAGCACCGGTTCAGGTGCTGTATACCCGTGAAGACGATATGAAGGGTCAGTATTATCGCCCTGCCGCGCGTGCTGAACTTGCTGTGCGAATGGATCAACAAGGCAACCCTGTTGCATTCCAAGGCGTCACGGTGACTGACTCTATCGCTGATGGAACCGGCTTCGAGGCAGCGTTAATTAATAAAGAAGGAATCGACAATACTGCGGTTGAAGGTTTATACGACTTCCCCTATGACACCCCGCACTTCAAGCTTGAGTGGGTGCGCCATCAACCGGGGGTTAGAAATTGGTTCTGGCGTTCGGTGGGTAGCACCGAAAACGGATTCTTCTCAGAGTCCTTCATTGATGAAATGGCGCATGCCGCGGGCAAAGATTCCTTTGAATATCGTCGTGCCTTGCTTTCCAAAAAGCCCCGCCATTTGGCCGTACTGGATCGCGCTGCTAAAGAAGCAGGATGGGGTTCTCCCTTACCCAGTGGTCGAGCGAGAGGGATTGCCGTATGTGAATCTTTCGGCAGTTATGTGGCAGAAGTTGCCGAGATTTCTCTGGAAAACGGAATGCCTAAAGTTCATAAGGTCACGATCGCTGCTGACGTGGGGATTGTAGTCAATCCTGATATCGTTCGTGCGCAGATGGAAGGCGCCATGATTTATGGTCTGACCGCTGCACTGTATGGAAAAATCACCTATACCGAAGGGCAAGTCGAGCAATCTAATTTTGGCGATTACCCCATTATGCGATTAAGTGAAACGCCTGAAGTCTCCGTGCACTTAATTTCTTCAGCCGAAGCTCCAGGTGGAGTGGGTGAACCTGGCACACCCCCCATTGCACCTGCGGTGGCAAATGCTATTTTTGCCCTCACCAAAAAGCGCATACGCTCCTTACCCTTTAGTGATGCACAAATTGTTTAATCTCCTTTAGGGCTTTAAAGTCTTGGGATATAGCGCCGTAAAGGTTCAAGTAACCTCTCGGCGCGATGATCCCTATGGACCTCGATTTTCCCAGCACCCCTCGCTTCAAACTCCCTATTCAATTGTCTTCAGGCCACATGCTGACGCAACTTGAATTAGAGTGTCGCGCTTGCGCTAAGCCATATCGGTTAAAGCAAGGGTATGGTCGAACCGGTGCGCCAGGGGGAAGGGTGGTTCTCGCTGCCCGGACGCATTGCCCGTGTTGTCATGAGGTAGCGCGATTCTTTGTGATCATGAATAAAGTTTCCAAGGAAGCGAGGATACAGAGGGTATCGGTGATCAACTTTTGGGTCGCGCAACTCTTTCTGCGCTTGGGCCGCGAAAGAAAAGTGATGCAATCTCCCTTACTTCGACCCACCTCAAGAGAGATGACAACGTGGGTCACCCGATCTAAAAAGGTTTTGGGTCGCTACCTAGACGAAGATATTCCTGCCTGGATTGAACTAGAACATTCTCGCTGGCATTTTGCAGGGATTCATTCCACAACCACCACACCAGTTCGTTTAGGTGAAGTGGTTATTCATCCTGGTCTTCTGTACCGCAAGGGAATCAATACTCGCATCTGAAGGGGCGGTAAGCGCGTATCATATGCGCTCACATTCGTTAGCGAGCCCCTTTTCATGCGAACAACGCTCTCTGATCTTAAACGATGGCATAGCGAACAACAGCCCATCGCCGTGATGACCTGCTATGACGCAAGCTTTGCGCGGGTGCTTGAAGAAAGCGCGGTAGATGTTCTGTTGATTGGCGATTCTCTTGGTATGGTCTTGCAAGGCCATCCGTCCCCTAATCCCGTCACTTTAGAAGATGTGGCCTATCACACGCGTTGTGTCGTTCGTGGATCGCAGCGCTGCTTCATTCTGGCCGATATGCCCTTTGGCACCTCTCAAATCTCCCCACAGGAAACTTTTCGCAATGCTGCTGTTCTGATTCAGACAGGCGCGCAGATGGTAAAAATCGAAGGTGGCCTAGAAATGGTCGAAACCGTTCGATTTTTAAGTGATCGAGGGATTCCGGTCTGCGCTCATATAGGCATGACCCCTCAATCGCATCATCAATACGGCGGCTTCAAAGTTCAAGGAAGAGATTCCTTGCGTGCAGATCAAATTGTTGAATCCGCTCTGGCGCTTGAAGCTGCAGGAGCTTCTATTATTCTGATGGAATGTATTCCACGCGTTCTAGCCGAGAGAGTGTGTGCCGAAGTACAGGTACCTACCATAGGAATTGGGGCGAGCCCTGCATGTAGCGGACAGGTCTTGGTTTTATATGATGTGATTGGATTGAGTGCCGCACCTTTATCCAAACTTGCAAAGGATTATTCTTCAGTTCCCGGCGGTATTGCTGGGATGGTGAGAACTTATGTGAAGGAAGTCAAAAATCGTGTCTTTCCGAATGATCAGCATTGCTACTGATCGTGAGGTGCGCTATTAGGAGCAGGCATGAAGAGGTTTAGCAGTGTGAAGAGGTTCAGTCAATTAGTACTGGCCTTCAGCCTCATCAGTTCGGTTTCTGCATTCCTTTCATCCTCTGCTTACGCAGAAGATATTGCGATGCAGTCACTGACTTTGAAAGAAGCCATTGATCTAGCAAGGCAACATAATTTGCAGCTGGGCTTGAGCATGGAGCGGATACAAATGGCGCGGGCGGCATTAGAGTTGTCGCGTTCAGCCTTAGGTCCGCATGTGGCGCTTACAGCCTCTCAGGCAAATCTTTCTACCAATCTTCGTGCCCAAGGTTTTCCAAATATTCCTCAGATCTTTCCCTCGCCAGTTCAGGGACCCTTCAATAGTTTTGATACCCGATTATCCCTGACGCAAACTGTATTTAATCCTGTACGTAGTCATCTTGCGCGTTCAAGTGAGGGGCAATTGGCCTTTGCCCAACATCAAGAGAGTGCTTTTCTTGACCAGATTATTGCTGCGATCTCACTGGCTTATATCGAAGCCCAACAGAAGTCTGCTCGTCTCGAAGCAGCACAAGCGAATAAGCATCTCTCAGAAGAATTAGCAGAGCTTGCACGAGATCAGCAAAAAGCAGGAATTGCCACTGGAGTGGATGTCGCACGCAGTGAAACCCGTGTCGCTCAAGATCAATATTTGGTGAGTCAAGTGAAGAGCCAACATAGTGAGGCCCTCATTCGCTTAAAGCGGGTGATGGGGCTACCTTCACAAAGCACCATTCAACTGAGTTCTCCCATCGAATTCCGCCCTTTACCTGTTCCAGATATTTCGGGTGCCATAGTGCGAGCGTGTTCACAACGCGAAGAATTGAAAGCACTGCAGTCTCAAGTCATTGCTGCGCAAGAGGCGCTGAATGCCGCTGATTCTGAGGCCTTGCCTGAAGTGGGGTTGCAAGCAGCGATTGGGCCGAGTGGCGTGAATGCAGGACAATCGGTTTATACCACTAAATCAATAGCAATAGGAATGAGTATTCCACTCTTCACCAGCGGTGAATTGAACGCACATCACAGCAAGGCAAAGAGTGAGTTTAATTCAATTCGTCTTCAGGAAGAGGATGCCCAAAGACAAGTAGAAGAAGATGTTGCGCTTGCTTTGCTGTCGCTGCGAACCTCAGAAGAGCAGGTCGCTGCTGCCAAGAAATCATTAGAACTGGCTGAACGCTTGCTGGATCTTTCGCGCGACCGATTCAAAGCGGGGGTCACCGATAATCTTGAAGTAGTCGATGCACTGACGGCGCTCGCCACTGCACGATCACGATTGATTGATGCCACTGCAGAGCATACTGCTGCTCGAGTGAATGCTGCTGCTGCGATGGGTGAAGTATCCCATTTCGAACTTTAATTTTTACGATGGAATAGTGTCTTGCTATGAGCAATTCTTCTGAATCTCTTTCTGCTCCGTCTGCTTCGGGATCAAACCAAAAAAAGTTCATTATAGGCAGTGTAGTCATTGTTACTCTGTTGGTGACTGGAACAATATGGTTCCTCGGCCGCAACAATGAATCTACCGACGATGCTTTTATTGAAAGTGATGTCGTGCCTATAGCGCCACGCGTTGGCGGAACAGTATTGCGTGTAGCAGTTACTGAAAACCAAATGGTCAAACAGGGCGACATCTTGTTTGATTTGGACCCTAAAGATTATCAACTCAAAGTGAATCAGCTGACAGCGATGGTCGCTGCCGGTGAGGCGCGTGCATCGGTTGCGCGCAACGATAGTGGTCTTGTGCAAGCCAGCACGAGAGCCACTGTGACTCAGGCAGAGGCAGGATTGGCTGCTGCGCAAGCCATGGTGGCTCAAGCAGAAGCACAACGCAGTGCAACTGAATCGCAAGCCAAACTTGCGATAGCAGATGTAGAGCGCTACAAAACGTTGTTGGCTAAGGATGAAATTTCACGTCAACGTTTAGATCAAGCTGTCACTGCGGCTGATGCTGCCAAGGCGCAAGCAGAGTCTGCCCGTAAAGCAGTGACCAGTGCTGAGGCCATGGTGCGTCAGGCTTCGGGGAAATTGGATGAGGCTAAAACCGCCCCGCGGCAGATTGCAGTTAAAGAATCACAAGTAGGGAGTGCGGTTGCTGATCTGCAAACACTTCAATCGCAACTCGCTTCCGCACAACAAGATTTGAGCTACACCACGGTTTCTGCTCCTGCGGCAGGCAGAGTTGCGCGTAAGTCGGTGCTATTGGGGCAGGTGATGCAAGCCAATCAAACAGCTTTGTATATTGTGACAGGCCAGCCATGGGTCATTGCAAACTTTAAAGAAACGCAACTCACTCGCATGGCCGTGGGACAAACAGTAGCGGTGAAAGTTGATGCTTTTCCTGGCCAGCTTTTAAACGCCCATGTTGAAAGTTTGCAAGCAGGAACGGGATCACGTTTTAGTTTACTGCCCCCGGAGAATGCTACCGGTAACTACATCAAAGTCGTACAGCGCATTCCTGTGAAAATCGTGTTCGATGAAAAACCAGAGACATTAGCTAAACTCGCTCCGGGCATGTCGGTGGTGCCAGAAGTGCATCTAGATTCAAAAAAAGAATAGCATTGATGTTGGCCCTGTGATCAATCCCCCTAAAGTGAATCCCTGGGTCATCGCCATGGTGGTCGCCCTTACGACCTTTATGGAGGTGCTGGATATTTCCATTGCCAATGTGTCTTTGCGACACATTGCGGGAGATCTCTCCGCCGGTCAGGATGAAAGCACTTGGGTCTTGACCTCTTACTTAGTCACAAATGCGATTGTCTTACCGATGAGCGGATGGTTTGCCTACGTGGTTGGTCGTCGCCGCTTCTACCTATGGTGTGTAGTGATTTTTACCATCAGCTCTTTGCTGTGTGGGTTGGCACCTTCTCTCCCTTTGTTGATTCTCGCACGCACTTTGCAAGGGGCCGGGGGAGGGGGCTTGCAGCCCATCTCGCAATCCATCTTGGCAGATAGCTTCCCACCCGAAAAACGTGGAATGGCGTTCGCGGTGTATGGCATCACCACGGTATTGGCCCCTGCGATTGGCCCGACACTCGGTGGATTTATTACCGATAACTTCAGTTGGCGCTGGGTCTTTTTTATTAACGTACCCGTTGGCATATTTGCTTTCTGGCTTTCACGCAAACTGTTATGGGATCCCCCACACTTAGTAGAAGCACAAAAAGCCATGCGCGAACGGGGATTTAAAATCGACTACTGGGGTTTTGGCTTATTGGCAGTGGGTTTTGGCTGTATGCAAATTGTGTTGGATAAAGGCCAGCAGGAGGATTGGTTTGCCTCTTCATTCATCTTGTACTTGACGCTTCTCTCTTGTGTGTCTTTATTGATCCTTCCTTTTTGGGAAATGCGGCAGCGGGATCCGATGATGGATATCCGCTTACTCAAACACCGCAATTTTGCGATTTGTAATGGGCTAATGTTTTTTCTGGGCTTCGTTTTGTTTGGAAGCACATTGCTCTTGCCCTTATTTACGCAAAATATTTTGGGATATTCGGCGACCCAGGCCGGTATGGTGTTGTCGCCCGGTGGTATTTCTATTTTGTTTGTGATGCCGTTTGTCGGGGCATTAGTCCCTAAAGTCGATGTGCGCAAATTGATCGCTTTTGGACTTCTGGTATGCGGTGGGGCTTTGATTATTTTTACGACTATCGATGCCCAAGTGGATTATTGGACTCTTGCCTTGATCCGAACTCTACAGGCACTGGGTTTGGCGTTTTTGTTTATACCTATTAACACTGCCGCGTTTGCCGGGATTCCCATGATCAAAAGTAGTGGGGCTTCGGCGATCATTAATCTCTCTCGCAACTTAGGCGGCAGCTTTGGTATTGCGCTCACGCAAACCTTCTTCGCTCAGCAACAGCAAAAACATCAAGTCGCCTTAGTAGCGCATGTAGAAACTTCAGGAGGGGCGGGCTCGGTTTATCTTGAATCCCTGACCCGCCATTTTGTTGAAACCGGGCACACGCTTTTCGAATCTTCCCAATTGGCTATTCGCCAGATTTACATCGTGGTGCAAAGTCAGGCCGCGATGTTGGCCGTCCTAGACGCTTTTTGGCTCCTCGGCCTCTTATTCCTGGCACTCATCCCCTGTTGCTTTCTGCTCAAGAAAGCCACACCCATGGCCAAAGGCGGCCCTCCCAAAGACGCACCTTCCGCCCACTAGCAAATTCTTTCAAGTTTTCAATACATACCCTATGATTTGATCAATACCTCGCAATCAAACTAGTTACATTCTGGAATAAGGTTAAATAAACCAGAACAATCCAAACAAAGTTGGACAAAAGAATGAAACCTTCCTTTCCTCTGCGACTCTGGCCCGCGGTGCTCACCATGTGTATTGTGCTGATGTCCTGTGGCGGTGGGGGCGGAGGTGGCTCCAGTTCAACCAACTCATCTACTTCCTCTTCCTCTAACAGCAGTTTTTCTTCCACAAAAACTCAAGTGATGAGTTATCAGAATGCTGATAACGTGATTCAGGTCTTCAACACGCAAGTTGCAGACCTAAATGGAGACGGCTTAGAGGATGTCGTGGTTTCGGGATGGGCTCAGGAATCAACAACCTGGTCTGGCACTGTTCACGGCAAAGTACCCTTAAAAATCCTCATTCAGCAAACGGATGGTACTTTAGTAGATAAAACCACCAGCCTGTTGGGTACCAATAACATGATTTATGGTAGCCAGCGGGTCATCATTCAGGATTTTGATGGTGATGGTAAACCGGATATTTTTGTCGGTGGCTTTCAAGACAGCCCTGGAGTAACCAATGGTCATTGTTGTGACCCGACTCCAAGTGCCATATTTTGGAATGAGGGAACTTCATTCACCCGCCAAGATTTCACTGAAAACGTGTGGGCGCATTCAGTATGTATCGGCAATCTGTATGGATCCAGCGTTCCCGATATTGTGATTGGTTACGCGGATCAAACCAACAATCGATACAACACGATCTATAAAAATAACGGCAATCGTTCATTTACCCTTGTTACCAGTATGCCCAGTGTTTGGCTGGGGGGAAACGCGTGCACCATTCTTAAAGATTCCACTACGGGTCACATTGCCATCGTGAATACCAATGTGGGCTATGCCCAAGTGGCGGGGTATAGCTCAGTCGTAAATCTATTTGATAGCAATATGAATTTCTTGAGTACGGCCGGCCTTCCTAGCAGTGAGTACACGGGCAGCATTTATTCGCCCGTCCATGATCAGGTAAATATTGTTGCAACAGACATCAATGGGGATGGCCTAACAGATCTGATTATTACGGATAACGCTACGGATAAGAACAACGGTTATCTGGTTGCCTTGATCAATACCGGAAGTTTTTCCTTCAGCAATCAGTCCAGCACTTACTTTCCTAGCCAATCTAACAATGCCAGTTACATGTATTACACCCGCTACTTCATGGTGAACAACGCGAATACCTTGTTTCTATGCAATGCTGATTCAAGTTTTAATTTCACGACTCTCACTGATCTCTATCAGAAGCCCAGTACCTATTTTCAAGCGTTTGATCAATCAACGTTAAGCGCTGCTATTTCAGGGATCAGCTCCAGTGCCGTTTTCCCCACTGTATATAAGGCCAGCAACGGAAAGCTATATGTATTGGCCGCAGTTCCCTCTTACTCTGGCAGCTCTGCCAGTTACATTTTCTATACCAATCCGCTTTGAGGAACAACGTAAAAACTAATTTCTATTATTACCAAAGACTCATTTTGTCGCCAAAGTCTGACCCGCAAAAAACGCGCCCCCCCGCGCACTAGCAAATTCGCACTGCTTTTTAATACAGGGATTCAGCTATTTATCATTTATTCTTGCATTCCGTGTGTATCGTGTGCATCATAGGAAATGAAGAGCCAGGAATTAATCACGCTTTTAATTAACGATGGATGGCGGCTTCGCAAAATCAAAGGCTCGCACCATGTTTATGTTCATGATGCTCAGTCAGGGCACATCACTATTCCTCATCCAAAGAAAGATCTTGGCTTAGTACTTGTGCATAAAATAATGAAGCAAGCGAATTTGAAATGAGGGCATCGGGATGAAATACCCCATAGCGATAGAACCAGGCAATGACTTACAAGCTTGGAGCGTGGTCGTACCAGATCTACCCGGTTGTTTTTCAGCATCTGATGTTGGTATCGATGAGGCCATTGAGTATGCCAAAGAGGCCATTGA
>Ga0114962_10000524_pt1 | contig 34164 bp, 35 predicted proteins | sample C_130820_MF_Meta_FD_87017 | JGI IMG/M metagenome (GOLD analysis project Ga0114962, IMG submission 87017) | Freshwater microbial communities from Lake Croche, Canada to study carbon cycling - C_130820_MF_MetaG | ecosystem: Environmental > Aquatic > Freshwater > Lake | place: Lake Croche, Canada...
ATCAAGACAGTATAGCTTGCATTTGCGTCATGTTAAGGCGTTAAGAGAAAACTTTCAGCAGAAAACCCTTAAGTGCTCGGAGTTCTTCCATCGCAACAGAATGCGCCATGGGGTAGGTGAGCCACTGCACTTCATAGTGGTGTTCTTTGATTGACTGCATGGAGCGCTCAGCCAAAGAAAGAGAAACCACCTGATCTTGCGTGCCATGTGCCATCAAAATGGGGATGGTTTGATTGGCGGTATGTGCTTCTGCAGCAATAGCCTCTGGCATAGCCAGATACGTGGAGAGTGCCATGATCCCGCCTAGTCGCTCCGGGTAGCGTAATCCTGCGTGAAGGGCAATCACGCCACCTTGAGAGAACCCCGCAAGAACGATGTTGTGCGATTCAATACCACGTGTGCGTTCATTCGCGATGAGTGCATTGAGCAATTCGGCCGACTTTCGCACCCCTTGCGCATCGGTTTTACGCTCTAATCCTTCTAATGCGATGTCATACCAAGCTCGCATGACGGCCCCGCCGTTTACAGTGACTGCTTGCTTAGGAGCATGCGGAAAAACAAAACGAATGGCGAGATCCTCAGGAAGCTCGAGCTCATGAACAATGGGAACAAAGTCCCAGCCATCTGCCCCTAGGCCGTGCAACCAGATAACACTTTTAGTAGGATTGAGGCCGGTAGAAAACTCTAGGCAAGGTAACAATGCTTGATTCATCAGAGGGATCCTTGAAAGATGGAATAGGGGCTGAGATATGAATTTGGCTTAAGCGCTCCGCTCAGGGCGCTTTGCTGTCTTTGGCCGAAACGCGTCGATGCGTTCTCTGTGCGTTTCTAGGTAAGGGCCACCGATCAGGTCAACACAGTAAGGAACAGCAGCAAATACGCCATCCAGTGTTTCTTTAATTGCTTTGGGTTGACCGGGTAAATTAATAATCAAACTGGTGCTGCGAATCACACCCACTTGGCGCGAAAGAATGGCGGTGGGCACAAATTGTAAACTCACAGCACGCATTTGTTCACCAAATCCAGGCAATACTTTATCTGCTACGGCAAGCGTGGCTTCAGGGGTGACATCGCGCGGGGCCGGTCCAGTTCCACCTGTGGTAAGAATCAGACAGCACTGCTCTTGATCCACCAGTTCCCTCAGGGTGGCTTCAATGCCTGCTTGTTCATCAGGAATCAACCGGGTCACAAAGGATATGGGGTTCCATAGTACTTCACTGAGCCAACTTTCTAAGGCAGGAATACCTTCATCAGAGTAAACGCCTGCAGAGGCACGATCGCTGATACTCACAAGTCCAATCTTGGCTGGCTCTGGGGGAGGGAGTGTGGTGGTCATGTTGATATGTTTATCTCAATCATCTTCAGAAGTTTCTGCGCGGTAACGTGACTCGATGAGTGTTAGTAAAGCACGATACAGTTCACGAAAATGCTTGGGGGGCTTTCCCTCTTCTTTCTCCTTGCGAGCATTTCGAATGATTTGTCTGAGAGCGGGAATATCTGCCTCAGGAAACTCACTTAAAAACCCAGTCAGAGCTTCATCTTGTTCGATTAAGCGTTCACGCCAATGTTCTGCTTGATGTTGGCGTGCGACCCCTTCACGAGAATGACCGGCCCAAATGTCCAGTTGAAGACGCAATGGCGCAGGATCGACTGTACGCATTAATTTACCAATAAACTGAAGTTGACGTCGCACGGCGCCATGGGCTTTGATGGACTTAACATGGACAAACGCATCCATTAATTTCTCGGGTAAATCGAGTGAGCGTAAGCGCTCAAGGCTTTGCCCAGCGAGTTCTTCGCCCAAGGCTTGAAGTGCCAGCATGTCTCGTTTAACTTGAGATTTGCTGGGCCCATCATATTCTGAGCCGGCATCTTCCCCTACCATCAGATCTTCTTCATTTTGCTGCATCGCGCATCCACCTTGTAATCGTTTGCTATGATAGCCGATGGTCTTAATCGGAGTATGCAGTGTCTGAACCCGTACGATTCTCACAAACCCCAGAGCACCTTAGAAATTTGGCTGCGCAAGTACTAGAAATTGCCAAGCGCCAAGGCGCCACCGCAGTCGAAGTAGAGGTGAGCGAAGGTTTTGGTCAAAACGTCACGATTCGCTTGGGTGAAACTGAAACCATTGAGCACAATCGCGATAAGGATATGGGCCTCACCGTTTACTTTGGTGAGCGAAGGGGCAATGCCAGTACTTCCGATTTTTCTGTTTCAGCCATCGAAGATACGGTTCGGGCCGCTTGCACGATTGCCCGTCAGACGGCAGAAGATTCTTTCGCAGGTCTGGCTGATCCTTCAAGATTGGCGGGCCCTATCATTGCTGATCCTGGTTTGTTTCATCCTTGGGATGTATCGGTTGAAGAAGCATGCGAGATCGCTTTAGCCTGTGAAGCAGCGGCCATGGCGGTAGACCCCAGGATTAAAAACTCAGAAGGGTCAGCCTTTTCAAATCACGCCTCGCAGTTTGTCTATGCCAATTCCAATGGTTTTATAGGGGGCTATGCTACGACCCACTACAGTCTGGGTTGCACGGTGATTGCGGGTGAAGGTGACGGTATGCAGCGCGACTATTGGTATACCAGTGCACGCAATCGTGAAGGAATGGAAAGCTTAGAGCAGGTGGGTAAAACGGCCGGCGAACGCACAGTGCGACGCTTGGATGCGCGCCGGTTATCGACACGTAAGGTCCCAGTATTATTCGAGGCTCCTGTTTCCGGAGGACTGTTTGGAAGTTTTGTGAGCGCGATTAGTGGCGGTAGCTTGTACCGTAAATCTTCTTTCTTGCAAGATTCATTGGGCCAAGAGGTGTTTGCTCCACATATTGGAATTTATGAAGACCCCTTCATTCCTTTGGGTATGGGGTCTAGTCCCTTTGATAACGAAGGGGTGGCAACCCGTGCCAGAGATGTAGTCAAAGAGGGGAAGGTACAGGGTTATTTCTTGGGTAGTTACTCTGCACGAAAACTCGGCATGGAAACCACAGGCAATGCCGGTGGAGCGCATAACTTGCGAATCACAGATACCGGCCATGACTTTAAGGCGCTGCTGCGTGAGATGGGTTCTGGCTTGTTGGTGACCGATATGTTGGGTCATGGAGTGAATGGAGTAACGGGTGATTATTCCAGAGGGGCCGCTGGTTTTTGGGTAGAGAATGGGGAGATTGCTTGGCCAGTTCAAGAAATCACCATTGCCGGCAACTTGAAATCGATGTTTAAAGAAATTCGTGCCATCGGCAATGATCGTCTGCCTCGAGGTTCACGCTTAGTAGGCTCGGTACTCGTTGACGGTATGACCGTTGCGGGCGAGTAGGGATATCCAGTGAAATGTCCTTTCTGTGGCCAAGATGACACCCCTGTGATTGATTCACGGGTGAATGATGATGGTCAGGCCATTCGCCGTCGTCGTCGATGTACTGCTTGTGATAAGCGTTTTACGACCTATGAAACCGCCGATCTACGGATGCCTCAGGTGGTAAAACAAAATGGTAAGCGTGAAGAATTTTCTGTTGATAAATTACGCCGAGGATTTGGCCGTGCTTTACATAAGCGACCGGTGGCGACCGAGTTAGTTGAAGAATCCATTAAGCGGATTCAGCAAAAATTACTTGCCCGCGGCGAACGTGAAATTGAAGCCTTGCGCGTAGGCGAAATGGTGATGGAAGAATTGCGTCGTTTAGACAAAGTGGCCTATGTGCGTTTTGCTTCTGTGTATCGAAGCTTTCAGGATATTGATGATTTTAGGGATGTGATTCGTGACCTTTGATCCTGTTAAAAAAGAGGATGGCCAATGGATGGCGAGAGCCATTGCCTTGGCTGAAAAAGGTTTAAACACCACCACGCCCAATCCGCGTGTGGGTTGTGTATTGGTTCAGCAGGGTGAGCTCATCGGCGAGGGGTGGCATGAAAGAGCTGGGGAAGCCCATGCAGAAATTCACGCTTTGAATGCGGCTCGAGAGGCCGCACTGGCAAGGGACCACTCCAAAGCAGGTTTGGAAGCTGGGCAAAGTCCGTTGCATGATATTCACATTAAAGGTTGTACTGCCTATGTCAGCTTAGAGCCCTGTAGTCATACTGGTAGAACGGGACCCTGTTGTGATGCGCTAATTGAAGCGGGAGTAAGCCGCGTCGTGGTGGCCATGCAAGACCCGAATCCCCTGGTGAGCGGTCAAGGGATTGCACGTATACAAAAGGCTGGCATTGCGGTGACCGTCGGAGTCATGGAATCCGAGGCGCGTAAGCTGAATCCTGGTTTCATTTCGCGCATGACCAAAGGCTTGCCTTGGGTGCGCCTTAAAATTGGAATGTCTCTGGATGGTCGAACAGCCTTAGGCAATGGTGTCAGTCAGTGGATTACGAGTGAAGAATCGAGAGCCGATGCGCATGCTTACCGAGCACGCTCTTGCGCTGTACTAACCGGTATCGGAACCTTGCTTGCAGATGATCCTTCTTTAACCGTTCGCCATATTTCTTGCGAGCGCCAGCCATTACGCGTATTGATTGATGCGCAATGTGAAGTGCCGCTCACTGCGAAAATTTTAACAGAGGGTCATGCCTTAGTACTGACCCTTGAAAAAACACTTGATGCTTCTATTTCAAGTGATGGGGCCGCTCGAGCCGAAGCGCTGCGAGCCTTGGGGGTGACTGTTCTGGGTGTTCCTGCAGCGCATGCAGGTAATGGGCATCTCGATTTGGTGGCTGCCATGAAAGTATTGGCTGAGCAAGGGATCAATGAGATCTTAGTGGAAGCGGGGGCGAACTTAAATGCAGAGCTATTTAAGGCGGGATTAGTGGATGAGTGTATTTTTTATATCTCACCCCAATTGCTTGGAATGGGTGCGCAAGGCCCAGCGAGTTTAGGACCTTTAGTGGAATTATCAAAAGCCTTTGCTCTGCAGTTTTCTCATATTGATCAGATTGGCCCTGATTTGCGTGTCACTGCTATTCCTAAAATTAAACTGAATTAATTGTTCAAGAGATGCTTTAACCATGTTTACCGGAATTGTTGCAGCTGTTGGCCGTATTGCTGAAATCAAACCTTTGCCTAAAGGCGTTCGTTTAAACATCCATACGGCAAACCTCTCCATAGCAGACACGAAATTGGGGGAGAGTATCTGTGTGAATGGGGTATGCCTCACTGCAGTGAGTTTGCATGAAAGTTCTTTCGAGGCGGATGTCTCGCGTGAGACGTTAGAGTGTACGGTGGGCTTGGATCAAAAAGGTGAAGTGAATCTTGAGAAATCACTTACCTTGGCAGATCGGCTTGGCGGTCATCTTGTATCCGGTCACGTTGATGGCGTGGGTGAGGTATTGAAATTTGATCAGATCGGCGAAAGCTGGTTTTTAGAAATTCGCGCACCAGGCGCGTTGGCGCGCTTTATCGCCCGTAAGGGTTCGGTCACAGTGAATGGTGTTAGCCTGACGGTAAACCATGTGAATGGGGATGTCTTTGATATCAATATCATTCCTCATACACGTGAAGTGACTACCTTTCGAAATGTGAATGCGGGTGATCGCGTGAACTTAGAGATCGATCTCATTGCGCGCTACTGTGAGCGCATCCTAAGCTATCAGAACAGCTGAAGGACTTTGACTGATCACATAAAACTAAAGCCCCTTTTGGGGCTTTAGTCGTCTTTGCAAAAAACATTTATTGCTTAGGTTCTAAATTTAGAAACCGTTTCTTGCAGCGATTGGCCCAGAGCATTTAATCTTCTTGAGGCGTCGGCAGTACCGCTAATGGATTGGCTATTTTCTTCGGTAGCTCGCGCAATATGCTCAATCTGCTTAGCAATATCGTTACTAGCTTGGCTTTGTTGCTCTAGGGCAACGGCAATTTCATTGACAGCTGAAACCACGGTTTTTTCTTTCTCTTGAATTTCTTGCATGGAGTGCCCTGCCTGTTCAGACATTTTAACTCCGGTTGAGACTTGATCTACACTCTTTCTCATAATAGAAACAGAAACATTGGCAGCCGATAAAATTTCATCAATGACCTTGCCGATCTCTTGTGTAGAGTGGGTGGTGCGCTCAGCGAGCTTTCTCACTTCATCGGCAACCACAGCAAAGCCTCGCCCTTGCTCACCTGCGCGGGCTGCCTCAATCGCAGCGTTCAAAGCCAATAGGTTGGTTTGGTCTGCAATGTCTTTAATGACACTGACGATTCCAGCCACTTGATCTATTTTTTGGCTAAGCGCATCAATCTGTTTAGATGCATCATCAACAGAAGTTGAAATATCTCGCACACTATTGGTGGTAGTGGTGATGACTTGAGCGCCTGCCTCAGAAAGCGCTCCCACTTCATTTGTGAGTACACTCGTTTCTTGGGTCCGTGAACTGATGTGAGCAATACTGACGGTCATCTCTTCTATAGAGGCCGCAATAGATTGCGAAGACTCGCTTTGCATTTCAGATGATTGTGCTACTTGTGTGGAAGAGGCTGCGAGTTCTTCGGCAGATGCAGCAACATGTTCAGCATCAGTCTTAATTGAGCTAACCATCTTTTTGAGAGAATTCTGCATTTGGTTCATCGCATCTAGTAAGTGACCAAACTCCCCTTTGGCGCCCGTTCGGACAGTACGAGTCAAATCGCCGCTTGCAATCGTATCAATAGTTGCAACCACTTCATTCAAAGGGTTAACAATTGAACGGACAATGGCAGAACCAATCGCAATACCCAGAATGACCCCGCCAGCAATGAGTAGTAAGGCCAAATTTCGTGCATATTGGTAATCAACCAGACCTGCTTCATAGGAAGATTTAGCTGCGGCTTCTTGAAATTCAATAACCTTAATGAGCTTTTCGCGACAAGCAGTGAAATTTTCCCTAAAACGGGTATTTTTCATCTCTTCAACTGTTTTAGGAATGTCCAAATTGGCTGCGATGGGAGCCAATACTTCAAGCGAAGAAAGATATTCTTTGTAGGTTTTTTCAAAGTCTGCTGCGAGCAATTTTTCATCAGGAGTTAAATTGGTATTGCGATAGTCAGCCCATTGCGAATCGGCTATTTTGATGAAAGGCGCAATACCACTAATTTCTTTTTCTGCGGCTTCTTTATTTGGGGTGATCATTGCAGCCCAAATGCGACCACGTGATCGATGTAAGTTGTCTCCAACTTTTGAAAGTTGAACGAGCGAAGTAGTATTCCTTTCATATACTACTTTGAGACGATCGCTCATTTTCTCGGTGCTTTGCAGTCCAGAAAACCCAACAAGAACCATGACAACCGATAATAGTGCAACTAATAAATATAGCCGAGTTTTTACCGAAATCTGATCTAACATGTAGTGATTCTCCAACAAAGCTGGGTGGTTTTCGACACAGGCAGGATTATGCTTCTAATTATGGCAATTGTGTTCTAAATGCTTTCAGTGCTGTGGCTTAGTTTTCAAGTATGAATATCCTCACTTGGACGTAGGCAGGCTTTTAAGCGAGAATGCGGATTAGGCTTAATTTGTCGCCCCGCCGCATAGCGTATTGTGATGTCCCAAATTCCAACTGATACGAACACTACACCCTATATTGCTTCGGCCATTGAGATCATCAATGACATCCGTTCGGGGCATATGGTGGTCCTGGTGGATGACGAAGATCGTGAAAACGAGGGTGATCTCATCTTTGCTGCTGAGTGCGTAACCCCTGAGGCGATTAACTTCATGGCACGCTATGGACGTGGCCTGATTTGCCTGACCTTGACAGAGCAACGTTGTACTCAGCTCAAGCTTCCTTTAATGGTGAGCGATAATCGCTCCCCTTACTCCACTAACTTTACTGTTTCGATCGAAGCGGCTCAGGGGGTTACAACGGGTATTTCTGCGGCCGATCGCGCTAAAACAGTCATGGCGGCAGTCGCTCAAGATGCCAAGCCAGAAGATATTGTGCAGCCCGGCCACATCTTTCCTCTCATGGCAAAGCCGGGTGGGGTATTGATGCGTGCGGGTCATACCGAAGCTGGCTGTGATCTCGCCCAGCTAGCAGGCTTTGAACCCGCTGCAGTGATCTGCGAGATCCTAAAAGACGACGGTGAAATGGCGCGCTTACCTGATTTGTTGGTCTTTGCCAAAGAGCATGGACTGAAGGTGGGCACGATTGCGGATTTGATTCGCCATCGAAGCGAGCATGAAGCACTAGTTAAACGTCAAGCCGAGCGGGAGGTTTCTTTACCTCAAGGAAAGTTTAATGCCGTGGAGTTTTTTGATGAAGTGGCTAAGCGAACCCATGTTGCCTTGGTATATGGCAAGCCCACTACTACACAAGAAACCTTAGTTCGTGTGCATGAACCTGCTTCATTGGCGGATTTGATTGATGATGGAGTGGGTCGTCATTCCTTTGGTATCCATGAAGCCTTGGCCATCATCGCAAAGAGCGGTACAGGGGTATTGATTCTGCTGAAGGGTGGAGAAGACGACGGTGACTTCACTGATCTTACCCGTGATAGGCAGTTAGTTGCGATGGGCGGGCGTAAATGGGACCCCAGGGCACATGGAATTGGCGCGCAAATTCTGCGCGATTTAGGCGTGGGTAAAATGCGCATCATGTCTCATCCGGCAAAACTCACGCGATTTATAGGATATGGCTTAGAAGTCACCGGGTTTTTGAGCCCCGATGAAGTGAGAGGTAAAAGTGAATAAGATCGAAAATCGAATGGATCAGGCTTTTCAAAGTCATCGAGATTCGCCTGGAAAAGGGCTGCGCATTGGTATTGTGTGTGCACGATTCAATGAACAAGCTTGTATGGAGTTGCTGTCCTCTTGCTTGAACGAACTCAATCGTCTGGGAGTGGCCTACGAAGACTTAACTGTTGTGCGGGTTCCTGGCGCCTTGGAGATTCCTCTGGTGCTGCAAACCCTCGCGCAATCGGATCAGATGGATGCTTTGATCGCATTAGGAGCGGTGATTCGCGGTGAAACCTATCACTTTGAGTTGGTTTCTAATGAAGCAGGTGCAGGGGTTTCACAAGTGCAGTTAGATACTGGTATTCCCATTGCAAATGGTATTCTGACCACTGAAAATGATGAGCAAACTCATGCGCGCACGTCAGATAAAGGTCGAGACTGTGCTCAAGCTGCGGTGGAGATGGCGCTGACGTTGGCAGCCATTCAGGCGGCTGTATGAGCGCTGATCAAGGTGTTCCCGTTTTAAGCGCGCCACGACACAAAAGTAAACGCCGCAAAACTCGTGATTTTCTGTTGCAAGCTTTGTATCGTCGATTGCTCTCTGGTGCTGAGGTGAAAGACATTCAGCGGGATATCGAGCTTACCGATTATTGGATACAGCTCGATCACGAATTTTATCGCACTACATTGGCAGGCATCGTGGCAGATATTGAGGGTATTGAGGCTGCAATGATTCCGGCGCTTGATCGGCCCTTGCATGAAGTAAGCCCGGTTGAACGCGCGATTTTGCAGATTGGCTTATTTGAGTTGACGCATCGTCCTGAGACTCCGCTCAGAGTCATTCTGAACGAGGCGATTGAGCTTGCCAAAACCTTTGGGGGCACAGATGGTCACAAGTATATTAATGGGGTCCTAGATAAATTGGCTCAGCAAATTCGCCCTGACGAGCCTACAACTGTGACGCGGCCTAGCGCTGCCGTTTAACGGTGTCTGAGTTTGATCTCATTCGTCAATTTTTTACGCATCCCCAACGTCATACTGTGTTGGGTGTAGGAGACGATGCCGCTCTGATGCAACCTCGGCCAGGCAAAGTCATTGCGGTGTCGAGCGATATGTTAGTAGCGGGCCGACACTTTTTTCCAGATACCGATCCTTATCGCTTGGGTAGAAAAACACTTGCAGTGAATCTTTCTGACATGGCCGCGATGGGGGCTGAACCGCGCTGGGTAACTTTATCAATTGCAATCCCGAGTGCTAACCCACAATGGCTTAAACCTTTTGCACAAGGTTTTTTCGATGAGGCGCAAGCGAATGATGTGGATTGGGTAGGCGGTGATACCACTTCAGGTCCTTTGAATATGTCTGTGACGATCATGGGAGAAGTCTCTGTCGACCAAGCTTTGCGACGCGATGGCGCAAAGCTGGGCGATGACATTTGGGTATCGGGAACGATCGGGGATGCTGCGATGGGTTTGGCTGTTCTTAAGAACCAAGTTCGATTTGGCTCAGAGGATCAGGATTACTGTGTGCGTCGTTTAGAACAGCCCATTGCTCGTGTAGATTTAGGGATGCAGCTTGCTGGTTTGGCCCATTCAGCCATTGATCTCTCTGATGGCCTGATGGCCGATCTCGATCATATTTTGAAGGCAAGCGGAAAAGGTGCGGATCTTTATTTTGAAAAACTGCCTATATCAGCTGCACTTAAAAACTGCCCTTATTCAGCGCAGGTCAGAGAAGTGATGTTGGGCGGAGGGGACGATTACGAACTGTGTTTTACGGCATCCGCTGATTCAGAAGAAGCCATCCAAAAAGCTGCAAGTTATGCCCACACACCCGTGACCAAAATCGGAAAAGTAGTTTCAGCCCTTGGATTAAGAGTGATGGATGCCAATGGCAATCAGGTGATCGTAAAGCGCAGTGGCTTTGATCATTTTGCAGAGCAGTTAGCTCAACAGCAATGAACTTAAATAGCCGGTTTGCTTTATTGCGTAACCCCATTCATTTTGTGTCTTTGGGAGGAGGCTTGGGGCTGAGTCCTTGGGGGCCAGGAACATTCGGTACCTTGCCGGGGGTTTTGATTGTGGCTTTCCTTCAAGCTTGGGTTTCATGGTGGGTGGGATTGGGTATTTTGGTATTGGTGTGGGTTGGGGCGATGGGGTGTGCAGGGCGTACAGCCCTTGTGATGGCTGTCAAAGACCCTGGTGCCATTGTGTGTGATGAATATATCGCCTTTGCAGGATTGCTGTGGTTATTGCCTGGGGTCGTGCCGCCTCATGCTATGGGTGAGTTGTGGACGCATCAAGCTTGGGCTACTGCCGTTTGGGCGTTCTTGCTTTTTCGTCTGTTTGATATCACCAAACCTTTCCCCGTTTCATGGGCTGATCAGCGCTTGCAAGGGGGCATAGGGATTATGGTGGATGATGTCTTAGCCGCTGCATGGGCCTATGCCGCTATTTTGTTTTTGCAGGCCATTCAGTTACCCGGAGGGCCTTGATATGCCTTCTATCACTCCCGAGCAGGTTCAAGCATGGCAATCAGAATGGCGAGCGGATCCCCAAATATTTGCACCTAAACTTCCAGAGTTATTACTTCAAAGTTCAGATCTGGACGGGTTGGCAACTGAAGTGGGTACTCGCCTTTTGGCTGCTGGAAAGCGGGTGGTAACGGCCGAATCATGTACAGCGGGGGGGATTGGGGCTGCGCTGACGGCCATTGCTGGCAGTTCGGCTTGGGTAGAAGGTGGTTTCATCACCTATAGCAATACAGCAAAAACTAAGCTGCTGGGCGTGGCTGAGGAACTGATTGGTCTGGATGGTGCAGTGAGCCAATCTGTGGTCGAAGCCATGGCCCAAGGGGCAAGGCGCAGGCTTCCTGCTGAATGCTCAGTTGCAGTCAGTGGTGTGGCAGGCCCTGGCGGCGGCACCCCACAAAAACCGGTTGGAACGGTTTGGTTTGCTTGGTCGGGGGTGACGAGTACGGATTCTTTAACCAGTCAAGTACTGGTCTTTCCTGGAGATCGTGCGGCAATTCGCCTAGCCACGGTGTGTGTTGCCTTGCTGGGTTTGCTGGCAGTGCAATCAAAGGGCTAAAAAACAACTGTATTTGTAACGCGGTGACCGCAGGGCGGCATGGCATAATTGAGAAATTACTGGAGATACCCCTAACATGGATGACAATAAGTCAAAGGCGCTGGCAGCAGCATTAGCTCAAATTGAGAAGCAGTTTGGTAAAGGTTCGGTCATGCGCTTGGGCGATGGCGGGGCAGAACATGATATCGATGTGGTTTCCACAGGATCGTTGGGCTTGGATATCGCCCTGGGGATTGGGGGGTTGCCTCGCGGCCGGGTGGTTGAGATTTTTGGACCAGAGTCATCGGGTAAGACTACATTGACCCTTCAGGTCATCGCTGAAATGCAAAAACTGGGCGGTGTGGCGGCATTCATTGATGCTGAACATGCGCTGGACCCCCAATACGCGGGTAAGTTGGGTGTGAACGTGCCCGAGCTGTTGATTTCTCAGCCGGATACCGGTGAGCAGGCGTTAGAGATTGCCGATATGCTGGTGCGCTCAGGTTCTGTCGATGTAGTGGTCATTGACTCGGTTGCCGCCTTAACGCCTAAAGCTGAGATTGAAGGCGAGATGGGAGATTCCCATATGGGCCTGCAAGCGCGTTTAATGTCCCAAGCGCTGCGTAAATTGACGGCTAATATCAAACGTACCAATTGCTTGGTGATTTTCATTAACCAGATTCGTATGAAAATTGGAGTGATGTTCGGTAGCCCTGAGACCACAACCGGTGGTAATGCCTTAAAGTTTTACGCCTCAGTGCGTATGGATATTCGCCGTGTGGGAGCAATCAAGAAAGGCGAGGAAGTGGTAGGCAGCGAGACCCGAGTTAAAGTAGTTAAGAACAAAGTCGCCCCACCTTTCCGAGTGGTGGATTTTGATATTCTTTACGGCGAAGGTATTTCCCGCGAAGGAGAAATCATTGAGCTGGGTGTACTGCATAAGCTGGTGGATAAGTCCGGTGCCTGGTATGCCTATAACGGTGAAAAGATAGGGCAGGGTAAGGACAACACACGCGAGTTCCTTAAAGAGCATCCTGATATGGCAGCCGAAATCGAAGCTAAAATCCGCGCTGCAGTCGGTGTGGCAGTAGGCGCACCCATCAATGTGACAGCAGATGCCTGAAGCCCATGACGCACTCAAACAGCTTGAGATTCGTGCTTTAGACCTATTGGCCCGGCGGGAATATACCCGGGTGGAATTGATGCAGAGATTGGCTCGGCCCAGAGTGGAGTTCATCTCTGGGCGTGCCCGTTCTCGTGCAGAAAAAGCGCGCGCTGCAGCGGCAGAAGTAGCGAAGGCGCAGGCCGAGTTCGATAGTGAGGATGACTTTGACTCCTCTCGGTCTGCCCTTGCGGCTCATGATCTTGCTGAAAACATACAAGTAGCAACTATTAGCCCTGAAGAAATTGCAGCGCTCATGGATAAGCTGGAGGCGCAGGGCTATTTGTCGGATGCGCGAGCGGCGGAAGCCATTGTGAATGCGCGAAAGAGTCAACGTGGCATTTTGCGCATCACCCAAGAGTTGGAGCAAAAGGGAGTCGCTCCGGAAACCCTGCAAGAGACCTTGGCTGAGTTAAAGAAAGATCAAAGCAAGATTGCTGCAGAAGTATGGCGCAAGAAATTCGCAGGTCTTCCTTTAGATGCCAATGAGCGGGGTAAACAAACTCGCTTTTTAGCTTCGCGCGGTTTCAGTTTTGAAGTCATTCGAGACGTATTGGCGGGTGCGGTATCCTTAGAAGACAAAGAATAGTCAGCGCAACCCTTAGCATCTAGAGCGCGGATGCGATAACCTTCATGCTTTGAACTTTTAATGAAGCCTAGTTCGGCAAATCCGGCTAGGCACTGCCCACATGAAATCCTCTGAAATTCGCGACCGCTTTCTCAAATATTTTGAACGTCAGGGCCACACCATTGTGAGCTCTAGTGCATTGATTCCCGGTAATGATCCTACTTTGCTCTTCACTAATGCGGGGATGGTGCAGTTTAAGGACGTCTTCTTGGGACAGGATAAACGCTCTTATGTGCGGGCTACCAGCTCTCAGCGCTGCGTGCGTGCGGGCGGTAAACATAACGATTTAGAGAATGTAGGGTATACCGCTCGACACCACACCTTCTTTGAGATGTTGGGTAACTTTAGTTTTGGTGATTACTTCAAGCGCGATGCTATCCGTTTTGGATGGGAATTTTTGACGGGGGAGTTAAAGCTTCCTGTAGAGAAGCTCTGGGTCACGGTGTATGCCGAAGATGATGAGGCAGCGAATATCTGGTTGAAAGAGGTGGGGGTAGCCCCAAATCGTTTAGTACGGATCGCAACCAGCGACAACTTTTGGCAGATGGGCGATACCGGCCCATGCGGACCTTGTACTGAAATCTCTTATGATCATGGTCCTGAGATCCCGGGAGGCCCCCCAGGGAGCCCTGATGCTGATGGCGATCGTTATATAGAAATCTGGAATCTCGTGTTCATGCAATACAACCGTGATGAAGCAGGAGTATTGCATCCTTTGCCGAAGCCCTCCGTGGATACGGGTATGGGTCTAGAACGTATTTCCGCAGTGATGCAGGGCGTGCATAGCAACTACGAGATTGATCTCTTTCAAGCGCTGATTAGAGCAGCTGCGCGGGCGACAGGTAATCAAGATCTCGAATCGAATTCTTTGAAGGTGATTGCTGACCACATTCGTGCCTGTTCTTTCTTGGTATGCGATGGCGTGATCCCGAGCAATGAAGGGCGTGGTTATGTGCTGCGCCGTATTATTCGTAGGGCGATTCGTCACGGCTACAAACTCGGTCAATCAAAACCTTTCTTTTATTCGATCGTGGCCGACTTGGCTGAAGCCATGGGTGCTGCTTATCCTGAGCTTCTAGCCGCCCAAGCCAAGATCGCTGATGTATTAAAAACAGAAGAAGAGCGTTTTGCTGAAACGCTTGAGCATGGCATGGGTGTGCTTGAAGCCGCCATGAAAAAAGAAGATCGCATGCTCGATGGTGAGACGGTATTTCGTCTCTATGACACCTTTGGGTTCCCGATAGATCTTACGGCAGATATTGCGCGTGAGCGGGGCTTCAATGTGGATCTTGCAGGGTTTGAGCAAGCCATGGAGCAGCAACGTGATCGTGCCCGGGCTGCGGGTAAATTTACTGCGCAAGGAAAGGTGAGCTACGAAGGTCAGGCAACGGATTTCCAAGGTTATGATTCGCTGCATGTTGGTGGGCAAGTCTTGGCTATTTATAAAGATGGAAGTGCGGTGAATCATTTGTCGCGCGGAGAGGCTGGTGTCATCGTTTTAGATCGCACTCCGTTCTATGCTGAATCTGGAGGACAGGTGGGTGATCAGGGAGAGTTAGTGGGCACGCAGGGTACCTTTACTGTGAGCGACACCCTCAAAATACAAGCGGATGTATTCGGTCATCATGGCGTACTTGAGACAGGGATGATTACTCTGGGTGACCATGTTGAATCCTCGGTGAATGCTTCACTGCGCGAGCGCGCAGCCTATAACCATTCAGCAACTCATCTCTTGCATGCTGCGTTACGCAAGGTGCTCGGTGATCACGTTGCCCAAAAAGGTTCGCTCGTGGATGCAACGCGAACACGTTTTGATTTTTCGCATGGCAAGCCTTTAACTTCGAGCGAGATCACTGCCATTGAGCAGTTGGTGAATCAAGAAATTCGCCACAATCATCCTGTAGATGTCAGTGTGATGCATTACGACGATGCCATCAAAAAAGGTGCTATGGCTTTATTTGGTGAGAAATATGGCGATGAAGTGCGCGTGATTAAGATGGGCGATTTTTCTACGGAATTATGTGGTGGTACCCACGTGCATCGCTCCGGAGATATAGGGGTATTCAGGGTGATCAGCGAATCCGGAGTAGCCGCAGGTATTCGCAGAATTGAGGCCACCACCGGTGAGAATGCTTTGACCTTAATGCAGCATGAGCGTGAGGAGTTATTGGGCATTGCCGATCTGTTAAAGAGCCAACCCAATGAGATTCGCCTGAAATTGGGACAAACATTAGACCATGTGCGTGCTTTGGAAAAAGAACTCACCCGTTTGAAATCTAAAATGGCTGCCAGCGATAGCGCAGATTTGGTCAACCAAGCGATCGATGTGAAAGGCGTGACACTTTTAGTGGCCACCCTCTCAGGCGCCGATCAACGTGTGATGCGGGAGACGCTGGATGCCTTGAAATCTAAGCTGGGAAGTGCAGCGATTGTTTTGGCCAGTGATGCCGATGGCAAGGTGGCGCTGATAGCGGGCGTGACGGCAGATTTAACCGGGCGTATTAAGGCCGGTGAACTGGTGAATCATGTGGCGACTCAAGTAGGCGGTAAAGGCGGTGGGCGCCCGGATATGGCGCAGGCTGGGGGTACCGATTTGGCCGCTCTGCCTGCTGCGATGGCTTCCGTTTCTGCTTGGATTGAAGGCCGCGCTTAACGCTGATCTCTCTGGTTGGTTTTGATGCGCCGCACCATCAAGGCTGTGCTTTGATTTAAGATAGTGTTTATAAGGTCTTTAATCAGAGGTTGACGCATGAGTTCGCATAAATTGGTGGTTCGCAAAGTAGCGGTGTTGGGTGCAGGGGTCATGGGAGCGCAAATTGCTGCGCATTGCGCCAACGCAGATATACCGGTGCTCCTTTTTGATCTTGGGGGGCAGGAAGGCGGGCCGAATGCACTGATCGATAAGGCCATTGCCAATCTGCTGAAGCTGGAACCCGCCCCCTTTACTGAACCTGCTCGAGTCAACGCGCTGAGTGCAGCCAATTATGATGTTGATCTTTCTCGACTCTCTGAATGTGATTTGATTATCGAAGCTATTGCAGAGCGTATGGATTGGAAGCGCGATCTGTATTTGAAAGTGGCGCCGCACTTAAAGCCCGGCGCCATTTTCGCATCGAATACCTCCGGCCTTTCCATTACAGCATTATCAGAACAATTACCTGAAGCGATGCGCAGTCATTTCTGTGGAGTGCATTTTTTCAATCCACCGCGCTATATGTCGCTGCTGGAATTGATTCCTACTCATGACACTTCTCCCGATTTAATGGACGCTTTGGAAACATGGTGTACCACTCGATTGGGTAAAAATGTGTTGCGCGCTAAAGATACGCCCAACTTCATCGCGAATCGAGTGGGGATTTTTTCTTTATTGGCCGTAATGCATCACACGGAAAAATTCCAATTAGGTTTTGATGTCGTCGATGCACTGACTGGCCCAAAAATTGGCCGCGCTAAAAGTGCCACCTACCGAACAGCAGATGTCGTGGGCCTGGATACCATGGCCCATGTAGTGAGGACGATGGACACTACCCTTACGCCCGAGAGCGATCCGTGGCATGCCCACTTTGGACAGCCGCACTGGCTCAGTGATCTGATTGCTAAGGGCGTGCTGGGACAAAAAACCAAGGGGGGTGTGTTTAAGAAAGTCGATAAAGAGATCCATGTATTGGATTTGGTTTCAAAAGAATATCGCCCCGCACAAACTGAACTCGATGAGGAGATTGCAGAGATTCTTGCAATTAAAGCTTTGGATGCTCGATTTGCAGCGATGCGTGCGAGTCGCCATCCCCAAGCCCAATTTCTATGGGCCATTTTTAGAGACTTATTTCACTACTGTGCCTATCACTTAGGAACGATTGCGGACTCCACCCAAGAAATTGATTGTGCTTTGCGTTGGGGGTTTGCATGGAGTATGGGCCCCTTTGAGATTTGGCAAGCTGCCGGATGGAAAACGATTGCCCAGGCGATTCAGGATGATATCCATGCGGGTAAAGCGATGAGCGCTGCACCTTTACCCGTATGGGTGTTTGAAGTGGAGGCGGCCCATAGTACTGCGGGCTCTTGGGCGCCTATGATGAGTACTTGGAAACCACGCTCAAATCTATCGGTTTATTCTCGCCAACCTTTGCCAGAGAGACTCTTGGGTGAAACCATTCCCGGAAAAGGCGAAACACTTTGGGAAAACGGCGATGCGAAAGATGGTGTTCGTTTATGGATGCTCTCTCATATTGATCCCCGTATCGGTATTATCTCCTTCAAAAGCAAAATGCATAGCGCCAGTGCGCTAGTGCTAGAAGGATTGATTGCAGCGATAGCGTTTGCTGAAAACCATTTAGACGGTGTGGTGCTATGGAATGAGGGTGGGCTTTTTTCAGTCGGGGCAAATCTAAAAGAAGTGGTTGCAGGGTGCCAAGTGGGTGCCTATGAGCAACTGGATAAAATGATTGTGCGTTTTCAGCAGGCGTCATTTGCTTTGCGTTATGCCCAAGTCCCAACCGTGGCTGCAGTTCAAGGCATGGCCTTGGGTGGGGGCTGTGAATTTTTGATGCATGCCCAACATCGGGTATTTGCATTAGAGTCTTCTGTTGGTTTGGTTGAGGTGGGGGTGGGAGTGATTCCTGCGGGTGGGGGAAGTGCCTATCTTGCGCGTCGAGCGCACGAATTGGCTACCAGCACTGCAACTGGACTGGTCATGCCCTTTATCGAAAAATCTTTTGATATCGTGGCGAAAGGAACCCCTTCGCGGAATGCACACCAGGCGATTCAAATGGGTTTTGGTAAGCCCACTGACGATGTAGTATTTAATCCGCATGAAGTTTTGTATGTGGCGATTCGTCGGGCACGTTCCATGGCTGAGGCGGGTGTGCGCGCTCCTCTTCCTGGTCATCAAATTCAAGTTGCAGGAAGAGTGGGCATTGCGCATGCAGAGAGCATCATGCTGAATATGCGCGAGGGTGGGCAGATCACAGAACACGATTACAAGGTCGGCCGATCCGCGGCTGTGGCTTTGTGCGGTGGAGAGGTGGATGCGGGGACAAAAGTCGATGATCAGTGGTTGCTCGATGTAGAGCGCACCTTATTTATTGAGTTACTCAAAGATCCTAAAACGCAGGCACGAATTCAGCATATGCTCGATACCGGTAAGCCGTTGCGAAACTAAGTCATTATTCCAAGTCTTTGCTAGAGTTTTGAAGCAATCAGGGAATCGAGTCAATCAGGTTTCAGGGGAATGTAAATGCTGCGTGAGGTGTATTTAGTTGCTGCAACACGCACGCCCGTTGGCAAACGGCATGGGGTGTTTAAAGATACACGTCCTGATGACTTGCTCGCGCATGTGCTGCAAAATCTTCTTCTTCTAACGCCACAATTGGATAGGGCCGCTATTGGCGATGTGATCATTGGTTGCGCTATTCCTGAGGCTGAGCAAGGTCTTAACGTAGCGCGTTATGCTAGCTTATTAGCCGGTATTCCCGTCTCAGTTCCTGCTTATACGCTTAATCGCTTTTGTGCTTCTGGTGTTCAAGCCATCGCTGATGCCGCGTTGCGAATACGTATGGGCGAGGCCGATGTGATGGTAGCAGGTGGGGTGGAGAGTATGAGTGTGATGAGCCAGATGGCGGGTAATACTCCAAGGCCTAACCCACGGGTATTCAGTGAGTCAGAGCATCAAGCGATTGGCTATGGAATGGGCCTGACCGCAGAGAAAGTTGCAAGCGAATATCGCATCTCGCGAGAGGATCAAGATGCATTTGCACAGTCCTCGCATGAAAAAGCCTTGGCTGCCCAGCGCGATGGAAAGTTTGTTGCAGAAATCAGTTCATTCGAGGCAGCGCATCGCACCCCCGGGAAGAACGGTCAGGTTAACTTAATTAAACGCCTCATTTCACGCGATGAAGGTCCGCGTGAAGACTCTAAGGGTGAGAAACTTGCCAAACTGAAACCGGTGTTTGCGGCCAGAGGTTCTGTGACTGCAGGGAATAGCGCACAGATGTCAGATGGTGCGGCCGCTATCTTATTAATGTCTGAAGAGGGTTTGAAGCGATATCAAGCCGAGCCCATTGCTAAACTTATTGCTTATCGTGTGGTAGGGGTACGCCCTGAGTTGATGGGAATCGGGCCCATAGAAGCGATCCCGCTTGCTTTAGAGGCAGCAGCTTGGCGGCAAGACGATATAGATTGGATTGAACTCAATGAAGCTTTTGCAGCCCAAGCATTGGCGGTAATGAGAAAACTGAAGCTGGATCATGCAAAAGTGAATCCATTAGGTGGAGCCATCGCCCTTGGGCATCCCCTTGGGGCAACAGGTGCAATTCGCTGTGCAACAGTACTCTCAGCGATGCGACGTAATGAGGCGAAACGTGCTTTGATCACCATGTGTATTGGAACAGGTATGGGAGCAGCCTGCCTGCTTGAAAAAATTTAACCTAGGTTTGGAGTTCATTGTGATCAACGCTTTAAGAACTTTTGCTGTGTATTGTGTTTTGCTTTCTGCATCGTTCTTTTCTTTGGCGGAGCAGGCTGCCGTTCCCTTTTCAACGACTCAAGTTGAAGGGGTCAATGTGCCCAAAATGTATCAATGGAATGATCAGATACTTCCCTTAAGCGGCGCAGGTTTGCGTACGCAGTACTTTTTCAATGTAGCTGTCATTGCTCTGTATGGTTCATCTGGTTCGTCTGAAGCAACGGGTTCTTCCTTATTTGGTTTTCCTGCTGTTGTTGAAATCCATTTTTTACGGGATGTAGATTGGGATGATATTACCGGTGAGTTAGATCTTGGACTCAAAGCCAATCAAACAAGAGAAGAGATGGCAAACCTTTCCCCTGCCATTAAGCAATTGAATGAAGTCATTAAGACGGCAGGTGAAGTGAAAGAAGGGAGCTCAGTATCCCTGTTAATGCGTGAAAACGAAGTTGAAGTCAGATTGAATAAGAAATTTCTGGGTGTTAACTCAACCCAAGGACTGAGCAAAGCCCTGCTCAAAATTTGGTTGGGCGATCATCCTGTTCAAGAGAGCGTGAAAAAAGCACTGCTCGGAAAGAATTGATAGAGGTTATTAAATTCGGTGGCAGCCTATGTCACCCGGATTCGATTCATGCAGCATTAGCATGGTTAGAGCAGCAGGCTCAATCTCATTCCATTGTGGTGGTGTGTGGGGGCGGAGCCTATGCTGATTTAGTGCGCTCAGAGCAACAACGTTTAGGTTTTGATGATGAAATTGCCCACCGTCAAGCTTTGCTTACGATGGAGCAGACTGCCTTCTTCTTGCAAGGAATTTGGCAGCATATAACTGGGCGCGTCATGCCTATCTCTGATTCTGGTGCAGCGATGACCTTATGGTCTCCGCGTCGATTACTGCTCGATCATCATGCGGTTCCCGCCAGTTGGGATATCACCTCCGATAGCTTGTCGATTTGGTTGGCTAACGAAATCGGCGCCACTCAACTGAGTCTGATGAAAAGCCTAGATATAAGCTTGGACCAAGGATCGCCTTTTGACTGGCATGTCAAAGGCTGGGTTGATGCCGCCTTCAGTGATATGGCCCAAGGAGCGGCCTATCCCATTCGCTTAGTTGGCCGGGAGGTGTGGGGGTAGGTTCTGGTTAGTGCGATCAAGTGTGGAACGTATTTCAGCAACGCGATTTGAATCGAGGGAGCCGGTGCGGCCTTCTTTTCCGCAGAGGGCGGTACGAAACCCGAGATAGTGAGGGGTGAGCGCGGTGAGCGCTTCGATGTCTTCAAGGCTTAAAGAGCCCGCGAGACCGACCATCAACCCTAAATTTTTAGCATGCGCCACAAACAAGGAAAGCGTTTCTTGGCTTGCAACGGTGCGTAAGCCCCCTGAGTGCTTGTTGGCGGTATCGAGCATCACACCCCTGAAGCCTTGTTCCTTGAGGATTGAAAGTGGCCAGAGTGGAACGCCATGGTCAGCCATGATCACTGCAATTCGATGGGGAGAACGAATGGTAGTCAGGCGTGATGAGGAGAGCGATGCAAGCCCCGCACGAAGAGTAGATTCGTCATGCGCCCCAAACAAGCCAATTTTGATGTAATCAACTCCGGTGTTCTGAACAGCCTCATAGGAGGAGAGGAGTTCTGCTGAGCCAAGGTACCAGTCGCCTGTAGTTGCAGAGATGGGGCAGCGCCCATTGACTGCTTTGACGATGTTGCTCATCTCCTTGGTATTAAGAGCGCCTAAGGCACCCTGTGATGGGTCTTTGGCATCGATGATGTCGGCACCTGAGACTAGCGCAATGAGTGCTTCATCAACTGAGCGCACGCTGGCGAGAAGTCCCGTTTTACCCATCTTGTATTGAGTGGGCTGCATCGATGCACTCATCGCTCTTTTCGCCATGTATCGATGCGGGTCATGATCCATGACCATGCTTCTAGTTCGATAGGACCAGCCGTTTTATCGATCGCGATTTGGAGATAACTCAGCTCAGATTCAATTTTTTCTTTGGGGAGTAAATGGAGCCGTGTGACGAGAATGGCGGCTTCAACAACAGCGGCTTGAGCGCGAATAAAGCCACGAAAAGGGCTGTGAAATTCTTCCCGGGTGATCGCGCAGTGAAATTTGGGTCGCTGGGCATCTTCTTCAATCTCAATAACTTTTAATTCTGCATGGGTTTGGGCGGCTTCGAGTCGATAGCCCGGAAAATGATCTAGGGCGATCATTGGCCAGTCCCGACGACCAGTAACAGGGCCTGCAAATAAACGAACATCGGTTGTCCAGTTCACTACAGCATGACCTTCACGCTGCAAATTCTCCAGCGTTTTAGAGGGGCGAAAGGGAGCAATGATGAGATGGGCTCCATCCACATGCAAACCCAGCGGCGCGATATAGGCGCTGCCATCTTCTGATCGTGTTGTAACCACTGATTCTAGAATCATGTTGCTTGCTCGTTCTTTGAGGTATTGAGCGCTTCATTCTCAGCGCTTGAATTGGAATCTATCTCTCTTCTTACTTCTGCTCCGTGAGGAAGTTTTTCTCGAAGTTGATGCGTTAGCGTGAGTCCTTCGGCTTTTTGTTTAAGCTTATTCTCATCTGCAGGGGGCAGTCCTGCACCCCAGTTCAGATCTTCATCTTGCTCATAACGTTTGCCTAATAGCCATGCGTGATGGGCGCGTGCAAGCTCTACCCCCATATAGAAGGCATGACTGGCATCGTTTTCTAACCCTAGTTGTGGCCAAAAGGCATATGGTTCTTGGGCTGAACGGAATCCATCACGATTGTAGGCATGAATACCATCGCGACTCACTTGAATGCGGAAGTTGGGATCTTTTACAAATTCAGACATCGCCACAATTTCTTCAGGGGTATCAGGGAAAGGGCGACGCGACCGCAGCATGAGTAAGGAATCTGAGAAATCTCTAGGCAAAGCGCCCTCTTCGCGAGCAGCAAACATCATGCGGCGAGCAGCATCTGCCTCCCGCACCGCACTCTTGCAATGAGGGCTGACTTCGGTGGCGAGCACAGCATTGATGCGAAGCTCTGAAATGATGCCAAACAGAATTGCGTTGATCCCTGCCGTATCAGCATCGGTGAGTTCAGTGAGATTACCCACGCCCATCATGATGCGGGCGTCGGGAAGTGCGGCACGTAGTTTTTGAAAACGTACAATCGAATCGGTAAAACCAAAATGTATGGGGTCTAAAATGGCATCTACAAAAAAAGGTTTTCCTTTTTCGGTCAAGATTTGTGCAGAACGAATCAAAGAATCCAGATCGCCATGATTTTTGGGAATGAGTATCGGTATGGCGTCGACTTCATCTGCGAGCCATAATGTATCTTCGTGAAGGCTAAGCAAATAATCTGCTCCAGCCATTGCCCCCCGCCTGAGGTCTTTCACCTCTAAGCTATCTACGCTCACCCTGAAGCCTTCTTGTTTGAGTGCGCTGACGATTTCTTCTAACTGCGGAAAGGGTGTGTCAGGAAGGCAACCAATATCAATCACATCTGCGCCGTCTCTACGATAGCCGCGGGCACGTTCTAAGATCTTCTCGAGTGAGGATTGCGGTGCATCCACGATCTCAGCAAAGATCATGACATCTTGACGGGATAAATCAGCTGGAGCGCGGCCTCGGCCAAAGTAGCGAGGGAGATCTTTCATTTCATCCGGGCCCCGTTCAAAGGCTTTGCCAAATTGAGTGGCAAGTGCATCGAGATCACCCCGGCATCGACCCGGCACAATGATGCGATCAAAGCTTTCGATATGCTCGGGCTTTAAGCGCCGTTTTAACATCTCTGCGGTCATGAGTCCGGCAACCTGCAAGCCGATCTCACGTACTTCCCATGTAAAGGGACAAGGTTCAATACTTGCGAGGATTTTGCGCAAGCCGGGTTCGGCTAAGCGACCGGTCAGAAAAAGAAGGTGTTCCAACGGATGGGTCACTTCGTTTGATGCGCCTGAATTTGTGACAAGTTTAAATAATGCGCTTGAAGCGCAAGATTGAGCATTTCGATCGAGTCGGCAATCGTCACCCGCTCAAAGCTGGCAAGCTGTTTTGAATACTGTAAGTCGATAGAACGCGGGTAAGTCATCACCCAATCAGAAGGAGACTCTGTGTTTACTTCAGGTGCTGTATCACAAGCGAAGACGATAGCAGGTAGGCGGCACTTGCCTGCTTGGGCGAAGATATTGGTGGGCAGTGTGTCAGAAATACCTAGTGCACATTTGGCAACCGTATTAGAAGTGGCAGGGGCAATGACTACGCCGTGATAATGACCATGATAAAACAAACCCACAGGAGCTGAGCTCGCGGTATTGTCGCGATACACCTTGAACTCCTTTTTTAGATCTGCCAGTTTGACGTCGTACATGCTGAGGATTTCCTCGCCAGCACTGGATAAAAAGAGATCAACATCGGGAAAACGCCGAGCAAGCTCAAGCGATTCCTTTAGATAATGACCGGAGCCTGTGATCGCCCAAGCGAGGCGTGGATGTGCGTCTGCATTCATAACCGTGCATTATAACGGCTCTTGCGTTTTCAACCTTCTGTTTGCTTTCGAGATTTGTGACTTTGATTCAATCTTTAATGAATGGCCTCTCTCTACTGCGCTTGCGACAGGGCAGAGATCGTGTCGCCTGCAAAGATGTTTCAAATCTTGTATTCACCTCATGGGTATTGTTGATGGCACAAGGCGTGCTGAGTTATATCGTCAATGGACGCCCTGGGCATATTGAATGGTTAGCACTGCCTGACCTGACTTTTCCTTTGGTGGTATTGGCTTTTTCATCATGGGCAATCGTAGTTCTCATCAAAGAGAAGGAAATACTCATTGATCTCCTCAATGACTTTCTCAGTGCTCGACTGCTGATTGTCATCCTTCAAATCGGGGCACAATCATTGCAGCGCAAGGTATTTGCGAATATGGATTGGGATGGTTTTCCTGATTCTGTTCAGGCAATCGCTGAGGTATGGTGGTTGCTTGCAGTGATGGTGCGCTTGGGACGCCTCCCTTTTGAAGGGAAAATACAACGCAAACATGAAACTTTGCTTATTTGGGGGGCTTTTCTGGGGCCTTGGATGTTTTGGTTATGTTTATTTCAGCCAGCAGATTTATGGCAGGCCGATGGCGCAGATAGCGATCCTAAACACTATTCTCAAGCGATGTCAGAAGATACATTTACCGCTGAATCACTGATGTTTAATGGCTTGTTAGATCAATTTGACGCTGAGCGATCGGGGGTAGAAGATATTTATTTTCTAGGCTTAGCTGGCGAAGCAGGGAATGCTTTGTATTTGCGTGAGGCAGAGTTGGCACTTGAAACGCTGCGAGATGTATATGGGGTAGATGGCAGGGCAGGGATTTTGGCGAATAACGCAAATAATGCTGCGCGCTATCCCTTTGCTACCCACAATAATTTTGAGGCTGTTCTGAATCACATCGGGGAATTGATGGATACAGAAGATGATCTGCTGTTTTTGTTTCTGAGCAGTCGCGGTACGCAATCTTCCTCACTTGTTCTCTCACAACCAGGATTGGTGTTGTCAGATATGGACCCCAAGGGACTTAAAAAAGCCCTAGATGATGCACAAATTAAATGGCGCATCATTGTGATTTCTGCTTGTTACTCTGGGGGCTTTATCAACGCGCTCAAAGATCCCAATACTTTACTGATTACCTCAAGTGATCAAACCAACAGTGGTTTAGGGTGTAATGATAAAAAAGGAATGACTTGGTTTGCCCAGTCTTTTTTTGATGATTATCTGAGAAAAGCCCTAGGAATCAGCGCTGCGTATAACGCTACTTTGGAAGAACTTCAGAAACAACAAGGCCCAGATAAAAAATTTGGGTTACCCCAAATGGCGCTGGGGGAAGAGATGAAGAAAAAACTTGCTGGATTAGAAGCGCGTGTTTTGCAACCGGGAGGTATTCAAGAAGGGTTCCGCGCTCAGTTTAAGTTTCCTCGCGGGCTTCATCATTACGCAGGTATGTCTGGGGTCAAAGAGCATTCCAAAGCGTGGAGGGCATCTTTTAGAAGAAGTTTGCGTTTCTTTAAACGCACCAAAGCTATTTCGTCGATATCCCCTGCAGTGATGTGATCAGCAATCAAAGCATCAAGCATTCGGTGCTGTTTTTTTAGCGCTTCAATTTGTGCTTGTGTTTCTTGAATGTGTAACTCGTTATCCATGCTGTGAAGTTCTTAATATGGGTTAACGAAGCGATAGTACTCAAGATTGTCGAGAAGGCGGGTGGAACCCAAGCGTGCGGCACCCAGAATCACTAATTCTCTATCTTTAGGTTGGGCTTCAGCAAGCGCATATTGAGACCGAACTGTAAGGTAATCTACCTGCCATCCTCGTTGCTGCAAAGTCAGGGATTCTTGTTCAATGATCTGATTCAGATTGATTTTGCTTCCGGTATCCATCGCATTTGCCACTTTTTTTAATGCCATTTGTAGATGTGGGGCCTCAGCACGCTCCTCGGCACTCAAATAGGCATTTCGGCTGCTGAGGGCTAAACCATCCTCAGCTCGAATGGTCTCACCCGGAACCATACGAATGGGAAGTGCGAGTGATTCCACCATTTCTTTTAAGAGTGTCCATTGTTGATAATCTTTTTTTCCAAAGACAGCAACTTGAGGTTGCACCATATGAAATAGCTTAAGTACTACCGTACATACTCCCCTGAAGTGTCCTGGCCGCACGGCGCCTTCCAGCTCATTTTGTAGTGAGGGGGGCTCGACAAAATAGCGTTGCGGGCTGGGGTACATTTCGGATTCTGTTGGCGCAAATACTACTTGGCATCCTGCACTGGCTAAGCGTTTGGTGTCAGCCTCTAGATCGCGGGGATAACGATCAAAATCTTCGGCGGGACCAAATTGCAAACGATTCACAAAGATACTGGTGACCACGCAAGAAGCATGGTTGCTGGCTTCTCTGACCAGAGCCAAATGGCCTTCATGCAAACTCCCCATTGTGGGGACAAGTCCCACGAGTCCCTCTCCGGCTAGCCGAAGACGCAAATCCCTCAGGGTATGCACGATTTCCATCTTAGCCTCGACTAAAGAATTCGCGCTGACCGCGCATGCTCGTTATCTTCTCCAGAAGATAGTCAAAGTCTTCTGGATGATCGGCAAAATTGAGGTTTTCACTATTGACGATGAGCAAGGGTGAACTGACATAACTATGAAAATAGTCTGCATAAAGCGCAGAAAGTCGATAAAGATACTCGCTGCTCACCTGTCTTTCCATGTCGAGTCCGCGGCGTCTTACGCGTTCAATCAGCGCATCAGCAGGAGCCTGTAAATAAATGACTAAATCAGGCGTTGAAGTTTGAGGCGCTAAATGTTGATAGACCTGTTGATACAGTTGATATTCTTCATCGCCCAATGTCAGCCTGGCAAACAGCGGGTCTTTGTCTAGAAGAAAATCAGATACCGTGGGATGATCAAATAGATCGCGTTGTTTGAGATCTGCTGCTTGACCCACGCGTTGAAATAAGAAAAACATTTGCGTGGCAAAGGCCCAGCGCGACATGTCACGATAAAATTTGGGCAGAAAAGGATTGGACTCAAAGTCCTCTAACAGAAGATTGCCGCCCACCCGTTCAGCCAATCGCTTTGCGAGCGTGGTTTTACCCACAGCAATGGGTCCCTCAACGGCGATATAGCGAAAACGCTCAAGGCCGGTGGGTAATACGGTTTCACTGGGTCGATTCACAGTCATTGGATGTTGTTTTCTAAGCGCTCAATATCTTGATCCTGACATTCTGCCGCAAGTTGTTTGACATATCCCATTCCGGGGATCAATAAATCGGGAGCGATTTCTTGAAGAGGGAACAAAACAAAGGCGCGACCTCCCATACGGGGATGGGGCACTATGAGTCGATCGTGGATGAGTTGCAGGTCTCCATACATCAGTACGTCGAGGTCTAAGGTGCGGGGTGCGTTCTTGAAGGATCTCGCACGCCCCTCATCCAATTCTAAATGCAGCAGCGCATCGAGTAACGCAATCGGCTCGAGTGAGGTATCTACAGCGGCAACCGCATTGATGAAATCAGGTTGATCTAAATAACCTACCGGTGCGGTGCGATACAGTGAGGACTTCAAAACTAGCTGGGTATGGCGCAGTGTATTCAACGCCACAAAAGCCCGTTGAATTCGTGTGGCTGGATCATCTAGATTTCCCCCTAGTCCAATATAGGCGCGCGTGATGATTTGTTCAGTCATCTCAATCGTCCTCATCGGATTCTGCATGTTTAGAACTTGTATCCAAGGTACTTGAATTGTTTTCCCCTGCAGGTTTTTTTCGCCTGGGCCCGCGTTTTCGGCGGCGCTTGGGTTTGTCTTCGACGATCAGCATGGCTTCTCTATCGGTATCATCGGCATGTTGAAACTCTTCCCACCAGCGCGCAATGTCTGCATCTACCTCACCTGAGGCGGCACGAAGGACAAAGAAATCAAAAGCAGCACGGAAGCGAGGGTGCTCTAAAAGGCGATAAGGTCGTTGCCCGCCACGTTGCATGAATCGCTGCTGCATGCTCCAAATCTCTTTCATCACGGCATCGAAGCGACGGGGAATGGCAAGCTTCTCTTTTTGTGCGTCTAGAACTTCGTCCATTGCAAGGTACAGTGCAGGGGTGGGAAGTTCGCCTTGGCTCTCGATCCTGGCGGCGCCAAGACGAACTTGGTGCCACAGCAGTGAGGCAAATAGAAATCCTGGGCTAATAGGTTTATCTTCCGCAATTCGCTTATCGGTATTGGTGAGCGCCAACTCAACAAAGCGAGCACCTTCAGGTTCATCCAAAACCACATCTAATAAGGGAAGTAAGCCATGATGCAGGCCTTCTGCTCTGAGTTGACGCAGACATTCAACAGAATGTCCTGACAATAAGAGCTTGAGCATTTCATCAAATAAGCGGGCGGAAGGAACATTGGACAGTAAATCTGCCAATTCCAAAATGGGCTTACGTGCTGCATGATCGATAGTGAAACTCAGTTTTGCTGCAAAACGCACTGCACGCAGCATGCGCACAGGATCTTCTCGGTAGCGCTGAGCAGGTTCGCCAATCATGCGCAAGCGCTTGGCACGAATATCGCCCAATCCATCAAAGTAATCCCAAACCTCTTCTTTATTTGGGTTATAGAAGAGAGCGTTGACCGTAAAGTCGCGGCGCAGAGCATCTTCTTCTTGGCTGCCAAAAACGTTATCGCGAATGAGTCGGCCATGCTCATCCGCGGCTTGGTCATCCTCTGGAGCGGCTTGTAGCGCTCTGAAAGTAGATACTTCTACCACCTCGTCGTTGCAGAGAGCATGTACGATCTGAAAACGACGGCCGATGATGCGTGAGCGACGAATTACTTTTTTGACTTGCTCGGGTGTCGCGTTAGTGGCCACATCAAAATCTTTGGGGGCGCGGCCGATGAGCAAATCTCTCACCGCTCCCCCTACTACAAAAGCCTCAAAGCCTGCTTTTTGCAATGATTCCGTAACGCGTAAAGCGCAAGGACTGATGTCTTCGCGGCGGACACCATGACTTTTGACAGAATGAATGGTGAGTTTGGGGCGATTGACACTTCGACCGCGCCCCAGGACTTTGCGAAAGAGCTCTGCAATCATCCTGCGGCTTCCTCTGAAGCAGCGTGTAAAGCCAAAATCGGCCAGCCTGCCCTTAACGCATGCTGTCTCAATGTTGGATCGGGGTTCACAGCAATGGCTTGTTTGACGCGCTCAAGGAGAGGAAGATCATTGAGAGAGTCGCTGTAAAAGCAAGTTTCTTCAAAATCATGCCAAGAGTGATTCAGTTTGGACAACCATTCCTCTACACGCAGGATTTTTCCTTCGCGAAAACTTGGAGTACCTGCTACGTTGCCTGTGAATTGTCCGTTCGCGTTTTTTTCCGGTTCTGTGGCAATGAGATGATGCACGCCAAATAACGCAGCAATCGGTGTAGTCACAAAGCTATTTGTAGCGGTCACGATGGCCACAAAATTAGAACGCTCTTGCTCCTCTTTGACAAGACGAAGAGCGCCATCGCTGATCCGGGGCTTAATGCGCGTTTCAATAAATTCAGCCCGCCATAAATGGAGTTGACTCTCAGGAAAGCTGGCAAGCGGTTTTAATGCAAAGGCCAAAAACTCTTGAATATCTAAAGTTCCTGCTTTGTATTCATCGTAAAAACGTTGATTGGCTTGCTCGTAAAGGGCTTTATCAACGGCACCGACTTCGATGAGATACTGACCCCATTCATAGTCGCTGTCACCATGAAGCAATGTGTTATCGAGGTCAAAAAGGGTAAGACGCAAAGAAAACTCCTTCTATATTGAGGAATGCATGCTTGCTAGATAAGCACGCACTAAAGAAATACTGATGGTGCGTTGAGACGATAAGCTGAGCGTATCGAGTTGATCTAAAGCTTGCATCAGCGAAGGCATGTCCCGATTTGCATGCATCATAAGGTAAGTAATGGCGTCATCCGATATCGGAATAGCATTTGATGTTGCTTTCAGTTTAAGTGCTGCCCATTTTTCTTCATCATTGAGATTGTGCAAGCGATACACCTCACCCCAAGCTAAACGAGAGGTCAGTTCAGGAGCGAGAGGTAACTGAGCAGGGGGACAATCGCCGGTGCATATCATATGTCCCCCTTTTTCTCGAAAGCGATTCCAAGCATGAAACAGGCTTTCTCCAAGAGAGGGCCGGGCTAAGTTCACATTGTCGATCAGCAAGATAGTCTCTTCGCCGAGAAGGGTATCTGAATCATGTTGAACATCAATAAACAACGGTAAAAAAGCGGTTTGTTGTCCCAGAGCAACGCTTAACCCTTGCAGAAGGTGGCTCTTTCCGCTGCCCTTTAGCCCCCATAAATACATGAAGGTTTGGGCCCCAGGTGAGGACGCAAGAGTACGTAAGGCAGCCAGTGCCTCGTTATTGCGTCCGCAGACAAAATTGTCTAGCGTCGGTGGGGTTGGTGCTTGTATCGGAAGGGCCAGCTGGTGCAATGAAACGCTCCGGTGCTGCGGGTGTTAAACTGAAAGGCTGATTCTAACAGTAACCCTTCGCCGAATTCCTGAGATCCTTACCCTCATGACGAAAACTCCATTTCCTAGCCGTGGCTTATCTTACCGTGACGCTGGCGTCGATATCGACGCTGGAGATGCGCTCGTTGAGCGCATTAAACCCTTTGCTCGCCGCACCATGCGCCCTGAAGTACTTGAGGGGATCGGTGGTTTTGGTGGTTTAGTTGAGATTAGTCAACGCTATCAGCAACCCGTTTTGGTTTCTGGTACTGATGGGGTGGGTACCAAGTTACGGCTCGCATTTGAGCTTGGCGCGCATGCCACTGTAGGAATTGATTTGGTGGCAATGAGTGCCAATGACATTTTGGTGCAGGGGGCTGAGCCATTGTTTTTTCTGGACTATTTTGCATGCGGAAGGTTAGACGTAGAAACCGCAGCGACAGTGATTCAGGGCATCGCTTTGGGGTGCGAAGAAGCGGGCTGTGCACTGATTGGTGGTGAAACCGCTGAAATGCCTGATATGTACCCAGATGGAGAATATGATTTAGCCGGTTTTGCAGTAGGTGTGGTCGAAAAAAACAAAATTATTACCGGTAGCACTATTGGGGCGGGGGATAAGGTCTTGGGCATTGCCTCAAGCGGGCCCCATTCCAATGGCTATTCTTTGATCCGACGGATTGTGAAAGACTCCGGTGTTGATCTGGGGTCTCTCTTTCCCCATGATCCCCTGCAGCGCTCCTTTGGGGCAGTGCTCATGGAGCCAACACAGATTTATGTGAAGCCTATTCTTGATTTGATTACGCGTCTTCAAGTAAAGGGTATGGCGCATATTACCGGTGGTGGCTTGACGGAAAATATTCCTCGCGTGTTACCAGAGGGGCTGACGGCCGAAGTGCATCGTGCGCGTTGGGTGCGCCCCCCCGTATTTAACTGGCTACAAGAACAAGGTGGGGTAGACGAGGCAGAAATGCATCGCGTCTTTAACTGCGGAATTGGTATGGTGGTCATCATGGATCAGGCCCATGCCGAGATGGCGCAAGCCATTCTAGAAAGCCATCATCTTGCAGTTTGGGAGATTGGTCATATTCGTGAATCTGCGCCAGGTGAGGCCCCAACGGTGGTTGTTTGATGGCTTTTTTGTGAGATGAATACTGACTTCATTCAGCCCTCTATGCCTCGTGTTGTGGTTCTGATCTCGGGGCGCGGCAGTAATCTGAGTGCTTTATTGGAAGCGAATCTGCCTGTTCACTTTGCTGCAGTGATGAGTAATAAAGCTGGCGCTGGTGGGCTTCTTGCTGCAGAGCAGGCCGGTATTCCTACTGAAGTGATCAATCACAAAGACTTTGAGGGGCGAGAAGCCTTTGATCGTTTTTTGGCTCAACGAATTGATCATTATCTTGATGTTTCAGGTGATGTCAGTATTGATGCCAGAAAAAGAGGTTTGGTGGTTCTTGCCGGGTTTATGCGAATTTTTTCTCCGCATTTCACCAAGCATTTTGCAGGTAGGATGATGAATATTCATCCCTCACTGCTTCCCGCTTTTACAGGTTTGCATACACATCAACGTGCGCTGGATGAAGGGGTGAAAATTCATGGTTGTAGTGTGCATCTTGTGACAGCCGAACTCGATCATGGCCCGATTCTGGCCCAGGCTGCAGTACCTGTTCTCATCAATGATGATGAGAACACCCTTGCAGCGCGTGTGCTGCGGCAGGAGCATCAGCTCTATCCGCGGGTTGTTCGAGCTTGGGCGGAAGGGAAATTGCGCATTGACGAAAATGCTGTTCCTCATTGGGAGGGCCCACAGGACCCGAATCTTTCGCTGCAAAACCCCGCGCCTTAGGGTGTTACGTTATTGATTCATTCTCTGCAAGGAAAAATGCTCGGCCTAGGATATGAGTGATCTGACAAGATGAAGCGGATCCGATGAAGTTGTCATTTATCCCATCGAGAAACAGAGTGATGATCGGCAGCGCATCGCTGGCGATATTGCTGCATTTGGTGATTCTTGGGGTGGTCCCTTTTCCAAATGCCACGCCTCCTTCACCTATTATCTTGGAACTAGAGCTTGCTCCTTCTCCGATGGTTTCTTTACCTCAAACAGCCGCGCGAGAAAAAAAAGAAGTGCCTAAAACGGCTAAGCAGAATGCTCAAGCTACTCCCCCTACAGAGGTGCCCGTTATTCCGTCAAGGTTAGGGGATGGAGTTCCCTCCTCGCTCGTTTCTGCTCCAACATCGGTAGGTACAGAGTCTGCAAAAGCTGAGAATACAATGCCCTCTGCTGAACCTTCTCCCCCCATGATAGAACGCCCAAAAACAGTCGGTGAGTCTCGCTTTGCAGCATTGCCGGCACAGGGAGAAATCGACTATCAGGTTTCATTAGGGAGTCTGGATATGTCTGTTGCTAGAGGAACGTTGCGTTGGAAAATTACCGGGCAGCGCTATCATTTGGACCTCGAAGCCCGAACTGTGGGCATTGCGCGCTTATTGAAATCGAATCCAGTGACACAAATCAGTGAGGGACGCATTGGTCCGCAGGGCTTAGTTCCTGATTTCTATCGTGTCCTGGGCAGAGCAAGTGAAACAGATGAAGTGGAAGCCCAGTTCGATTGGGTCGCACAGACCTTAACCTTGCAGCCTGGTAATACTGTTATTCGCATGCAAGAAGGAACGCAGGATCTCTTAAGTTTCTTTTTTCAATTTAGTATTGTGCCTCCAGAAATGGAAGGTGCTTCACGTTTCATTACCAATGGTCGTAAGTTAGATCGCTATAGTTACGAGTTGACCGAGCAATCACGACTTAAGTTACCCTTGGGAGAAGTGGACGTTTTACATGTGAGTCGTCTCACAGGGCTCAATGAAGATAGCTTCGATATTTGGTTGGGTGAGAAATATCACCTTCTTCCTGTTCAAATTCGGTTTTTTGCCCGAGGCAGAACGATCACGCTTTACGCAAAAGATATTCGTATAGCGGCCCCAGGCCCTGACTCTAATTAGGATTTTAATGGCGATTACCCAAGCTCAGTTTGATGTGTTGGTGCAGGCCTTATCACAAATGCGGCGCCTTGATGCTCCTGCTGACTCTATGCTGAAACAGTTCTTTCGCGATCGCAAGGCATTAGGGCCGCGCGATCGGGCGATGGTCTCCGAATCAGTCTATGCCGGTTTGCGGCGCTCCCGTGCCTTGTCTGAAATGGTTCCGGGCAATGAGCCGCGACGTCTTG
>Ga0114962_10000529_pt1 | contig 34073 bp, 36 predicted proteins | sample C_130820_MF_Meta_FD_87017 | JGI IMG/M metagenome (GOLD analysis project Ga0114962, IMG submission 87017) | Freshwater microbial communities from Lake Croche, Canada to study carbon cycling - C_130820_MF_MetaG | ecosystem: Environmental > Aquatic > Freshwater > Lake | place: Lake Croche, Canada...
ACTACAATGACACTTCAAGGAGTCAACCATGAGCCACTACCAACTGCCAAGGGCCACCCCCGAGTCTCAAGGAGTTTCCAGTCTCGAGCTGGCCAAGTTTGTCGACGCTTTGGATACCGAACTTGCAGAGCTCCACAGCGTGATGGTGGTCCGCCATGGCCACGTGGTAGCCGAGGGTTGGTGGCGGCCCTACGAGGCCGACTTACCCCACCTGTTGTACTCGCTCACCAAGAGTTTCACTTCCACAGCCGTAGGTTTGGCAGAGGCCCAAGGCTTGCTTTCGCTGGACGATAAAGTTGTCAGCTACTTCCCGGGCCTCGCCCCAGCCCGGCCATCCCGTCACCTCGCGGCACTGAAGGTGAGGCACTTGCTCACCATGTGTAGTGGCCGGCTTACCGACAGCATTGTACAAGCCGTAACCGACCGCACGGGGAACTGGGTAAAAGGTTTCTTCGCCCAACCGTGGTTGCAGGCCCCCGGTGAGCCTTTTTCCTACGACAGCGGCGCGAGCCACCTCTTAGGGGTGATCGTCGAGAAGGTGGCGCAAACCGACCTGCAAACTTACCTGAGGCCCCTGTTGTTTGACCCTCTGGGAATCCAGGTCACTTCTTGGGAAACCGACCCGCAGGGACACCGCACCGGAGGTTTTGGCCTTTCGCTGAAAACCGAAGATATTGCCAAGTTTGGCCAACTGTACCTTCAAAAAGGAAACTGGCAGGGCCGACAGCTTATACCCGCCGGCTGGGTGGAAAAGGCAACCTCCAAACAGGTGGAAAACGACCGCTTCGCACCTAATTCCAACGCTGATTGGCGGCAAGGCTACGGCTATCAGTTCTGGCAAGGCGGCCACGCCAGTTATCGGGCCGACGGGGCCTTTGGTCAGTTCTGCATCGTGGTGCCCGGCAGCGATCTGGTGGTTGCAATTACCGCGGCGCTGAACGACACGCAAAAAGCCCTCGACCGGGTGTGGCACCTCTTGCCGAGCCTCTCGGAGCAACCCCTGCCCGCCGACCTGGCTAGGAACAAGGCCCTTACAATCCAAATGGGTGGACTTACCTTGCCCCTGCCTGCCGGTGAACCGCGTTCGCAGCAAGAACCGGCGCTTTCGGCACGCAAGTTCAGGCTCGAGGCCAACACCCTCGGTGTCCGAGACGTTTGGGTGGAGTTTGAGGAAAACCGCTTGGTTCTCACCATGGTCGACAAACACGGGACCCACCGGCTCGAGGCAGGCCGGGCGCTTTGGCGCGAGTCGTTTTCTGACCTATTTCCCAAGGCGGAACTCTTTTATCCGAAGGCGCCCGTGGCAAACGCGCGGGTACGCGCTGCCTTCCTTTGGACGGGACCGCAAACCTTGGTTATTACCGCTAGGCTGATCGAGACGCCGTTTGCCTATACCCTGACCCTTGGGTTTGAGGAAGGTCGGTTGCACCTCGACGGTCAGGTCAACGTAACCTTGGGCGCACCGGCTACCTGGCCCCGGCTTGTGGGAGTGGGGCGAAAGCGTTGATTGGGGAAAGGCTCACCAAGGCCGAACAGGTTCGGGTCAACTTTTTCCAACCTTCGATTGCCCCCGACAGTACTGGACCCAAGCAGTGGTCCGACGGAAGCGTACGAGGCTTATGCGTGCGAGGCAATTTTGTTTTGGACCTTCAATGGTCCCTCGGCCGAATTACAGGTGTCCATATTCTAGCTCGAGTGGGAGGAACTTTGATGTTGCGAGTTGATCCATCCCTCAAGTTGCTACGCGATGGGCGAACAATTGCTGATCCTAGGGGAACAGCCAGCCTTATTCTCGGCCCAGGCGAGTCCTGCGAGCTGAAGGCCGAATAAGACCACCCGCGGAAACCTGGGTCCCTATCGGGCTTGGTCTCGTACCCTCAACAAACAAAATGGAATTTAAACAAAATGGACTTTAAACAAAATGGACTTTTGCAAAAAGATGCGATATAGTTTCTTCCACAAGGAAATAAATGCCCTTGAAGGAGTTTTCATGAAGAGAGTTTTGATTTTGGCGTTGGGCTTATTTTGCCTTTCCCTACCTGCCTTTGCGCAGCTTCAGATCGGCGGTACAGCCTACTACATGGCACCGCTGGATAAGACGGATCAAGCCAAAAAGCTTTCGATTCACGACTTTCTGTTCGGTGGCGAGGCTCGGCTACTGTTAGGGCCACTGGAAGGAAGTGCAACTGGTGTGTTCGAACCTGCCGTTACCGATGGCGGGATTAACTATCCTCCCGCCATTTTTGCCATGTTCAGCGGTGGATTGGGTTTCGATCTGCTCCCCATACTTAGGTTGGGTGGCGAAGTCGGTGTCAATCTCATCCAGCCTTTGGGAGGCTCTGGGGACGAGAAGGCATTAAATGCTGGTGCCAACGTCAAGTTGCTCGCTACGGCGCATGTTTTTGGCCTCAACATCGGTGCAAACGCATCGTTTTTCTACCCCAGTTTTGCTGCTATCACCGCGGTTACAGCGGTTAAGCCAAAACTTTTGTTTGGTTTCAGCGCTCTGCTAGAACTCTAGGACGAGCTACCTGTTGTAGCCTTTTGGGGCCCGGCTCAAGTGGGCTTGGCCCCAGAAGGCTTTTTTATGGCAGATAGGTGATGACGTCTAATTCGGTTGCGAAAGTTCCGTTGGTTCCGTACAGGCCATCGTAAACGCTACCGAGTGCTGACAGGCTTGCCCAAGTCTTCGAAGGCAGCCCAGCGTCGAGGAACAGTTTGTCTGCTGCCGGCACGGTGTTCGTGACATCTGTGTCGCCGATGATGTAAGCGTTATTTGGGCTAGCGAAGGTCATGGACGTGACCAACCGAGAGCCGTCGCCAAAAGCCTTGAAAAAAGTACTGCCATCACTTGCGACAGCAAGAAAGGAGTTTCCGCCACTAGCTGGTCCTGCTTCGGCAACAAACATGTTCTTGCACCAGAAGTTGTACTTTTTCGAGGCGTAGTCGTAGGTGGCTTTACCTGCAGCAATCATTCCTTGAAGCTAACCCCAGACGCAATCAGGAAATTCCTGAGACGGCCTAGGCAAACCACGCCCTTGGGACCCCCAATAACAATTTGACGCCATTGGAAAAACACCATAGTTTGTTGGAATGATATTCTCATCTTCGAGGTTTCTGCTCCGGCTCCTGTTTCTGCTTCTCGGTGGCGTTTTGCCAATGGGACTCAGTGCCCAAATTGCTGTCCAAGCGCCCGTGTTCGCCGCCCGCGAAACCTCGGTGTATCGCCAGACCATTGGCAAAAAGGTTACGACCAACCGGAACGAATTGGTGCTGGTCTCCGAAGGAGGCAAAACCTGGCTGGAGCTCAATGAGCGCGGTGAAAGTACTGAAAGTTTTTCCAAAATTGACACCCGCACCTTGCAACCATTTTACACCCAGACAACCACTACGACCCCAGACTCGCAGGTGCGCAGAACCACCGAGGTGCTTTCCTCAAAGATCAAGGGCACCGGAAACCAGTTTCTGGTGAGCGATATCTCTGCGTTGTCGTTCACGATGCGCGGCTACCCTTTTGCCACTTCGCCGCTGGCTGACCTCATTTTTATCGGATCAACGGGTCCGGGGGCGGGAACTTTCAGCCTTCAGATCAAGGTTCTCGCCGATGAGACCCTTACCGTGCCTGCGGGAAGCTACCTGTGCCATCATGTCGAGTTGACCATAGGCGGAATTCTGGGAGCTCTGTTTGGCAGTTCCAACCTCTGGTTTTCTGCCGCATCACCGTACATGCTGGTGCGCAGCGAGGGCCTGTCGGCCGGGCCGGGTTCCCCTAAGCGTGTAATCGAACTTCAAAGTTACTCCACCGCCAAGTGAACCCGCTCACCGCCCTTAACGACGATTGACCAGTTTTCCGTCTTTCAATTCCAGCACCTCGGAGCAAAGCGAGGCCATTTCGGCCTTGGAATGGGTGACCAAGAGGGTCGTAACCCCGGTCTCACGCTGGATTTTGGCCAGAAGCTTGGCCAGATCGGTGCGCATGTCTTCATCAACTGCACTCAGAGGTTCGTCGAGAAGAAGAAGCTTAGGGCGCCGGGCCAAGGCACGGGCCAAAGCCACCCTCTGTTTTTGACCGCCAGAAAGTTCGTGGGGTTTTTGGCCAGCGTATTTGCTCAACCCAACACGCTCTAGCCAACCAGCGGCGTCGCGGCGGTCCCCGGTGGCATAAGCGGTGTTGTCGAGGGCGCTGAGGTGGGGGAAGAGGGCATAGTCTTGAAAGACCATACCTACCGACCTCTTTTGCGGGGGACGGTGAAGCGAACTGTCAAACCATGTTTCGTCGCCGCAACGCAGGAAGCCTTCATCGGCCTGCTCCAAACCAGCGAGACAACGCAACAAAGTGGTTTTTCCGCTTCCCGAGGGGCCCAGCACGCCGGTAAAGCTACCACCCATCAACGCAAACTCCACTTCAAGGGTAAACCCGGGATAGTGGGGTGTGGCCCGGCGGTGTTTTCGCAGGTAAAACTCGGTCATCGAGATTTGTCCCTGCGAGGCCTTTGCCCAAGCTTGCCTAACAGCACCACGCCACAGTAGCTAACAACCAGCAGCACTGCGGCATAAACGTGAACCTGCGCGAAGTCTTGGGCTTCGGTGCGCTCGTAGATGGCGATGGAAATAACCTTCGTCACGCCCGGGATGCTGCCACCGATCATCAGAACCACTCCGAACTCCCCCAGCGTATGGGCGAAGGTGGTTATGGCACCGGCAAGCAACGACGGGCGAAGCTGGGGCAGCACAATTCGCACAAAGGTTTCTAGGCGCCCCTTTCCGAGGGTCCAGCTGGCCTCCAGCAGAGCCTCGGGAATACCACGGATCCCAGCGGCGAGCGGAGCGAGCATAAAGGGCAGACCCGCTACGCACGAGGCGAGCACGAGTCCCGGAAAACTGAACACCAGCCTCAGGCCGAAACTGGATTCCAGCCAACTCCCGAGCGGCGACAGGGGAGAAAGGAACACCAGCAGGTAAAAGCCCAGAACGGTGGGTGGCAACACGAGCCCAAGGGAGAATAGGCTCTCAACCCAAAGAACCCAGCGTCCACGAGAACGGGCAAATAGCCAGGCCAGTGGAAGGCAGACCACCAGCAGCACTCCGACCACCCAGAGCCCGAGTCGAAGCGACAACGCCAGCGGTTGCCAATCAAGGGGGGCCATAGCCGGCTCCTGCCAAAACTAACTGGCCCTCGCTCAAAAGATAATCTACAAACGCACGAGCGGCGGCCGACCCGCGGCCCACCGACCCTTGGGCCAGCACAACCAACGCCTGCTTCAGCGGAGCGTAAGTCGTCGGATCTAAGGGTAGCCAGCGGTGGCCTTCCTGACTCAGGTAACGGGAAAGATCAGAACTGTACAGGGCTGACTTGTTGACCAGTCCTATGCCCGTAGCCGTAACGGTGAACTGGACGGCCTGCGTGATGGTTTGCGCCACCACGGCTTTGGGCTTGAGAGCAGGCCATAACCCCGAAGCTTTGAGGGCTTGCATGGCAGCGCGTCCGTAGGGACTCGTTTCCGGGTTGGCAAGAGCAAATTGGCGCACCAAGGGATCTGTCAGCACGACCAATCCTGATGCCAAATCGACTTGCGTGGAAAGCAAGATGAGTTTACCGGTGGCGTACACCTGCGGCGGGCTGAGGGACAGACCCCGTTCGGCAAGGCTCTGAGGAAACTCCTCGTCGGCAGACAGCAGCAGATCAAAAGGGGCGCCGTTTTGTATCTGCGTGGTGAGGGCTCCGGAAGCGCCGAGCACAAACTCAAGCTCGGAACCAGGGAAGCGCTTTTGGAACCCGGCCGTGAGGGCCGAGGTCACGGGTGCGAGGTTGGAGGCAGTGGCAATGCGGAGCTTGAATGAAGGGATGGGAGCTAACCCCCAAACGCTCTCGGCCCAGGGGACAAAAACGAGAAGCATCAACACCAGGCCGGGTAGCCTCATGTCCTTCCCTCGATAATGTCCTTCAGCTCGGCAATTCCACCGGTGAGGGACAGACCTCGGATCGAAGGCGGCAAGGTTCGCACGGCGGCCAAGCTACGCAGGCCGTGGGCACAAACCAGCAGGTAGGTCGTGGAAGGGTCCCAGTTGGGTTGGGAGGCATGCCACTGGCTCCACCGGGCGTGGATCACCCGGCTGCCGATCGCCTCGAACCACGCCCACTCGTGAGGAAGGATCTCCTGGGGTTCCCGCAAGTCGATGACTACCTGCCGGTCGACGGGCGCCACTAGGTTCCACGGGGCCTGTTCTCGAAGCGAGGTTGCCGTGAGGGCCTCCAGCCACCGCCAGTCTCCCTTGCCTCGGGCACAGGCGCAGGCCGGGTCGGGTTTCCACTTCAGCCGCCTCGGGCTGGGGTCAAGGGCATTGACCACCCAGGTGGAACAACCGGTTGCGGTTTCCAGGCCCAACAACAGCCGCAAGGCGGTAAGGGCCTGAAAGTTTCCCGCGAGCCCCGCCAAGGCACCCACCACACCCACCTGTGCGCACACTCCCACGCAGCCATCCTCGGGAGCCACCTGGTAGAGGCATCTCCAGCATCCGGGCTCGCTCCTGCGAAAGTCGAATGAGTTCACCTGAGCCTCCCACTGGTACAGCGAGGCCATCACAAAGGGCTTGCCAGCAGAGCGGCAGGCGTCGTGAAGCAGGAACTTCGTGGAAAAGTTGTCACTGCCGTCTACCACGAGGTCTGCCTGTTCCACTAGTGCGCGTACGTTGGCTGCGGTGACCCTTTCGGCGACGGGCTCGAGGTCAATCCAAGGATTGCTGCCGGCCAGCGCCAGGGCGGCAGCCTGCACCTTAGAAAGGCCTACGTCGGCCACCGAAAACAGGCTCTGGCGCGGGAGATTGCTGGCCTCCACCGTATCGGGGTCGCAAAAGATCAGCCGTCCCACCCCGCTGCGCACCAACGCGGCGAGCACCGGACAACCGAGACCGCCCACACCCACCACCAGCACGGTGGAATGCGCTAGGACTTCCTGTCCGTGGGAGCCCCAACCGGGTACCCTTAGTTGGCGGTCGTAGTAGAGTCGCTGTAGTGTTCGTTCTTCCATAGGGGAACCCTGGCCTTAATTTCGTCGATGATCCAGCGGCAGGCCTCGAAGCCTTCGCCCCGGTGGCCGGACGCCACCTCCACCACCACAGCGGCCTCGCCCAAACCAAGGGATCCCACGCGGTGGGCAGCCCTTACGGCGTCCAGTTGCCAACGCTTCAGGGCCTCGTCGAGGATTCGCTGCCCTTCTTTCACGGCCAATTCGGGGTAGGCCGAGTAGTCGAGAGAGTGCACGGGTCGTCCTTCGTTGTGGTTGCGAACCCGACCCCAAAAACTCACCACCGAACCGCTCGAGACGGGCACCTTGAACTCCTGCAGGTCCTCGAGGCGTTCCTGGGTGAGAACAAAGCGGTTCATGTCAGCCCCCCGCAACGGGGGGCATGAAGACCACTTCCGCGCTGGCAAGAGGTGCCTCCCAGTCGCAGAACTCGTCGTCTTGAGCCGCTTTGATCAACTTTGCCTCCAGGGTGAAACCATGCCTAGCAGCCAGTTCCCTCCAGAGTTCGGCCACGTTGGTGGCCTGGGTCTCCAGCGTTTCACCCGAGCAACCAGCCTCGTTCTGCAGCTGGCCGAAATAGCGCACCTTGAGTGTCACCAGTAACCCCCCCATTGGTGCACCCGGGGTTCGCTGAGCGAGCGGGGTTCGGCGTCTACTTCGATAAACCCGTCAGAATCCGCGAGTGCCAGAAAATCTCCCGAGCCTTTCCAATCCAAAACCCCGTGCTCCCGGCTCCAAGGCAGAAACACCGTCTGGTGACCTGTGGGGGGTTTTAGCCCTTGCACCCTGACCCGAGTTTCTGCCAACGGCCGACCCTCACAGGCCAATAGCCAGGGGAGAACGTACCTGCGGAACACAAACAGGCTCGAAACCGGGTTTCCCGGGAGGCCAAACAACACTGTGGAACCCAATTGTCCGCACCATAAAGGCTTGCCCGGGCGCTGGTCAATCTTGTGAAACAACGTTTGAGCCCCCATTTGCGTGAGCACCTCTGGAACCAAATCCAGCCTTCCTGCGGAAACCCCTCCGGTGAGCACCAAGACCTCCAGACCAGGCAGCAGTTGTTCCAAGCCCTCTTTCAAGGACTCTCCGTTGTCGGGCAACACGGTTTCTGTGTCGGGTGTGAGGCCCCAAGCCGTCGCCTCACCTAGGATGGCGGCCGCGTTGCTTCGGCGGATTTGCCAGCCTAAGGGTTGGTCGCGGACCTCAACCAGTTCATCTCCGGTTGCTGCCAGGGCCCATCGGGGCCGGCTCACGACGGAAACGGGATCAGTACCGGCGCTCGCCAAACTGTGCAGGTGCGGCGAGCGAAGAATAAGACCCGAGGCGAGCAGTTGGTCGCCCTTGTGGTAATCGGTACCCTGGTGGTGGACGTGCGAGCCGGGGAGCGGGAGGAGTATCCCGGGCTTCAGGCAAACGGTGTCGCCGGTTCGCTTCGTGTCTTCGTAGCGCACCACGGCATCGCAGCCTCCCGGCAAAACCGCTCCGGTAGACACCTCGAAGGCCGTAGCGGGGCCCTTCCGTTCTTGGGGTGGTTTTCCGGCCATCTGGAGGCCTCGCACGATCCAGGTGCCCAGATTTTCCGAAGCGTCGACGGCGTACCCGTCCATCGCCACCCGATGGTAGGGTGGCCCATCCCGGTCGGCGAGCACACTTTGCGCAAGACAACGGCCGGCGGCTTGGGCCAAAGGCACTGTTTCGACGCGCCCCACCTGGTGGAGGGTGGCCAGAAGACGGTCGGCCTCAGCCGTGGAAAGCATGGGCATCCTCCGGTGTGTTGAAGTTGCGAAGTCGATCGGGCTTCGGCAAGTCGAGCAAAGCGACCGGCGAGTGGATGAGCATCTTTCTCGGGCAATCGTACCCAGCGGCCAGAAACTGGTAGAGGCGCGAGCGCGCTTTGGGCTCGTACACGGCGCACAGCGGCTCAGGCAGTTCCTCGTGTCCCCGAAACGCAGTAGCGAAACGGAACGGATTGCGGCCTTGGAGCAAGTGGGCGAGGGTGGCGTGGTCCACAGCGGGCAGGTCGCAAGCCACTACCAGCCAACTGGCCTCGGGCCGCGCTTGAAACGCCGACAAAAGCCCCGAGAGGGGGCCCAAGCCTAGGTGAGTGTCGTGAATCTGGGGAAGTCCCTGGCGGCCCGCGTCATCAGCTTGGTCGGCTCGGCAGCTCACATACACCTCCGGGCAAAACTCCTTCAAAAGGTGAAACATCCTTGTGGCTTCCGGCTGGCCGTGGTAGCTCAGGGCGGCCTTGTCGCTGCCCATGCGTGTGGAACGGCCCCCAGTTAAAACCAGCCCCAAAAGGGGTCTCCTCGCGGTCTGGGCGTCCCAGAACCCCCGAATAAAAGCGGTAAGGGTTGAGTCATCGTCGCGGCAGAAATACGGCAAATCAAGGCCGTCGGGAGCCGAGGCCCAAGGCCCTGCGTAGGCGAGTACCGTGTTCCTTTCTAGGGTGGGGTCAGCGAGAATAGCCAGATCGTTGTCCAAAAGCACGATTTTCGGCACCGGGCTGGACTTATGGCCCTCCACCAGAGCAGCATCTTCCTCTAGGAAGTCTGTGCGGCTCAAAATGCTGTGCATCGGCTCCTGGCTCAGGTGCGCGCGATGATTCCGGTCGCTGATAAACACCGAGTGGGCACCAGCTCGCGACAACGTATGGGTGTCTTTGCCGGGTTTATCGAGGTCAAAATGGTGGGCATCCCGCTTGATGTAGGCCAGAGAAAGACCCAGCCCGGTTACCAACTTGGTGGCCAGCGTCGTCTTACCCGAGTTCTGGTACCCCACCAAAGCTATCTCGTACGGGTGAAACCTCCAGGCAGCCTTTTCAGCGTGCGACATCGGCGCTTCCATGGTCGGACTTCCCACCGCTTTTGTGCACCAGCTCGAGTTGACGCACCACAATTTCGTGGCTCAGGGTCTTGGTCATGTCGTAGAGGGTGAGGGCAGCGATGGAGGCTCCGGTGAGAGCCTCCATTTCCACGCCGGTTTTGTGCGTGGTTTTAACAGTGCAAAGCACTTCCACTTCATGGTCGCCGAGCACCTTGCAGGTAATCTCTATGCCGTCGATGGGTAGGGGGTGGCACATAGGAATCAGCTCGCTGGTGCGCTTGGCGCCCTGAATACCAGCGACAACGGCGGTAGCAAATACCGGCCCCTTAGGGCCCACCAGGTCGGAAACCTCCTTAGAGCCTTCCCCGAGCAACTGTGCAAAGACCTCCCGGGGAAAATCGACCACGGCTCTGGCGGTAGCGGTGCGCCTGGTAACCGCCTTGCCACCCACATCCACCATGGTCGGGAGGCCGTTTTCAATGTGGCTGAGCATACTAACCTCCCACCGCAAACATCTCGATGCGAGAACTATTGCCCTTGGTTTGGAAGCCAACTCCCCGCAACTGGGAGTACTGGTCGTTTCGGCCACTCCAAAGGCGAGCTAGCCGTCCGGTCAACTCGGAGGTGCTTTCGCCGGCGCGCAGGGGCGAGCGCAAATCATAACCTAAAGACGCGAAAAGGCAGGTGTAGAGCCTTCCGTCGGCACCAAGACGAACACGGCTGCAGTCGCCACAAAACGGCCTCGTGATCGAATTGATGAAGCCAAGCTCGCCATTACCTTGTGACCAGGACCAGCGCTCACTGGTTTCTCCAGGGTGGCTCTTGGGTAGAGGAATCAGGTCTCCCAGATTCTCAGACTCCGCTAGGCTTTGCAACCTAGCTAGCACCTCGGCCCCGCTCACCAGGCGATCAGGGCTCCAGGCGTTGAGGGTACCGACGTCCATGAACTCGATGAACCTCAGATTGAAACCCGGCCTGCGGAAATACCTCGCCAAAGGTTCTACCTGATCATCATTCTCACCCCTTAAGAGTACTGTATTCAGCTTGACGGCCCCAAACACCTCCCGGGTTGCCTCTATGGCGCTCAGGATGGTTTCCACCCTGTGGCCATTCCCGGAAAGCGCAGAGAACACATCGGGGTCGACCGCATCGATCGATACGGTGACCGAATCCAGACCTGAAGACCGAAATCTTGACAGCAGCGGTTGAAGGTGAAGCCCATTGGTGATCAGCCCCACCTCCAGGTCTGGAAATTGGGTCTTGAGGCTTTTCACCAAGTTGGGCAACAGACCTCTCAGCAGGGGCTCTCCACCCGTGATTTTCACTTTTTTGAGGCCCAGCGGCCGGGCAGCTTCGACCACCCGAAGGATTTCAGGAAAACTTAACAGCTGCGAGGCGTTTAAAAACGGATAATCAGCCGGAAACAGTTCGGCCGGGAGGCAGTAACTACAACGGAAATTGCAGTTGTCGGTCACTGAAAGCCGCAAGTCCCGAAGGGGACGCCCGAGGAGGTCAACCACGCTCATAGGCTTTCCGCCTGGCAGAGCTTGTCGATGGCGGTGAAGTTTAACAGCTCGACCCATCCGCGCCCCGAGGTGATCAGGCCGTCTTTTTCAAAAGACGCCAGAATCCGACTCGTGGTTTCCATGGTAAGGCCCACCATGGCCGCTAAATCCTTTCGGGGGAGATTGAACGGGATCAGTCCAGGGTAGCCAGGTTTTTTGGGACCCTTGGAAAGTAAAAACTGAAGCAGGTAAGCGACGCGGTGTTCGGCCTGGTAGGCGCTGCAACGGATGAATCGCTCACTGATTTGCCGCAGGCGGTCGGCCAATTCAGAAAAGAAGGCCGGTGCCAATCGTGTGTCGGCTGTCAGAAGAGGCAACAACCTAGCCAAGTCCATCGCCAAAATGCAGGTGGTCGTCATCGCCTGGAGAATGTCGGGGTAGGTGTACATTCGCAGGCCATCGAGTTCTGAGGCGGTATAGAGGAAGAAGTCTCCGGCTGTCAGCACATCAAAAACGACCACGTTGTCTCCCTGAACATGGCGGAATACCTTGAGAGCACCGGTAGCAACGACGCCAAACAGGCCCGCTTGGTACTGTAAAGGTGAAATTTCCATCGCCTCCACGAGGCTGCGCGAGGTCAAGTTTTTTTCCAGGCTTTCGAAGGTACTCTCGCCAACGCCTTGCAGGAAAGGAATCCTCCGGATGACACTCTTGCGGATAACCGGGGAACAGATGCAACCCTTGGGATTAAGAACTTGGTGGTAGCTTTCCATTGCACGACCTTAGTATGAACATACGTCCCTTGAGATCTTTGCGCTAGATCAAGTAAGCAAAAGATAACATGCCTTAGAATCGTCCTCAGGGAGAGAAATCCATGAGCATCACGATGCCTCGGGGAAAGAGTTGGTTGAACCGCTGGGAGCCGGAAGACGAAGAGTTCTGGAAAACTACCGGAAAGAAAACCGCCAATATCGCCCTCGCCATCACCACGGCCAACCTCTTCTAGCTGCCTCAGTGGAGAAAGAAACCGACCTGTACCAGGCCCAGTTGAACGTTTTTCTTGACCCGCACGACCCCGAGGTACAGGCTCAAGCTCGCCTCGACGGAATTGCGGAAAACTGGCTCGAAGCCGCCAAAAACAGCCCGGTCTACAAAATGGCCATGGACTGGAAGATCGCGTTCCCGCTGCACCCGGAATATCGAACACTTCCCATGGTGTGGTATGTTCCGCCGCTCTCGCCCATTCAAACGGCAGCCCAGCAGGGCGAGCTTGGCATGAACGGTGCTATTCCCGACGTGAGCCAACTCCGCATACCCCTGAAATACCTGGCCAATCTGCTCACCGCCGGCGACGAGGCTCCGGTGAAACTGGCTCTGGAGCGGCTGCTTTCGATGCGGGCCTGGATGAGGCTCAAAAGCGTACTGAAGCAGAACAAACCCGAGGTGCTGGAGGCTGCTGGACTGACGGAGGCACAGGCTGGTGAAATGTACCGAATACTGGGCTTGGCCGCCTACGAGGACCGTTTTGTGATTCCCACCACCCACCGGGAATATGCCGAAAACGCCTACGATTTGCGCGGTGGGTGCGGCTTCAGCGATGGCGAGGGTTGCACACCGGGTAGCGGACACGTACCTAAGCGCGCCGATCTTTTTGGAAGCCGTTCCACCGTAGTTCCCGACCCGATGAGGATTGTTCCGATGCGCGCTCCAATGAACCCAGGCGGCAACAAGTGAACCTGACGTTGAAAGCTTTGGGTGCGCTGCTGACCTATCCTGATGAAACCCTTGTCGCGGCCGTTGCGGAGCTGCGTTCAGTGCTCGAAAACGACGCCAACATCCCCTCCCAACTTAAACCCGCGCTCTGCTCGTTCCTCGACTACCTACAGGTCAGCGACCCTTGGGAACTGCAGGAAAGTTACGTGGAGCGCTTTGATTCGGGCCGGTCGACTAGCCTTCACCTGTTTGAGCACGTCCACGGAGAAAGCAAGGACCGCGGTCAAGCTATGGTGGACCTCAAAGAGCATTATCAGGCCGCTGGGCTCACTTTGGTCCCGGAAGAACTCCCTGATTACCTCCCGGCCTTCCTTGAGTTCTGCTCGATGCTTCCCCCCGCAGAGGCCGGTGAGTTTCTCGCCAGCTGCTCGGTAATTCTGGACTCGCTGGGAAAACGCCTCGCCGAAAGGCAAAGTCCCTATGCTGCCGTCTTTCCCGTGTTGATGTCTTTTGCTTCGGCCGACGAGTTTGCCAGGAATACCAACGGGTTTGGAGGCGCCTTGAAACCGGAGGCCGACCTCGATACCGAGTGGGCAGAGGAGCCCGCCTTTTCGCACCCTAGAGATTCAGAGCGCCCTCAAGGAGCTTGCTGATGGACAATTTCCTCCAGTTTGCCTTGTTTGTGGTCTACCCCTATTTCACGGTACTTTCTTTTGTTCTCGGCAGTATCCTGCGGTATAACCGGGGACAACTGGGCTGGAAAAGCGATAGTTCCCAACTTCTGGCCCGGGGCTGGTTGCAGTGGGGAAAAAACCTCTTTCACGTGGGAATACTCCTTTTGTTCGCAGGGCATTTCGTGGGCTTCCTCACACCCTTGCCGGTACTTCACGCGCTCGGAATCTCGCCGCCCATCAAGCAGTTTCTGGCCTGGAGTTTGGGTTTGGCGGCCGGAACCGCGGCCATTATTGGAGTCACCATCCTGATCGCGAGGCGCCTTCTGGTGAAAAGGGTGCGGCTGACTAGCCGGGCAATGGATATCGCACTGCTGTTCTGGTTGTTTGGAATTTTGTGCTTAGGTCTCTATAGCATAACGATTTCTTCGTCAGAGGCTCATCGCGATGGCGAACTTATTGTCAAGTTCATGCACTACGTGCAAGGGACTCTGACCTTCCAGCCCGATGCACTGAGCTATATCCTCGATACCCCTTGGGTGTACCGCGCTCACATGTTCATGACCTTCACTTTTTTCCTCATCTTCCCCTACACGAGGCTGGTGCATGTCTTCAGCGGCTTCGGCTCGGTCGTAAGCTACCTCGGCAGGGCGCTGCAGTTGGTGCGTCGCAGATAGCCCTTTAGTCGTCGCAAAACCCATCCGAGTCGCTTTGGTTAAGGGACGGGAGGTGCTCAATCAGTACCAGGCTCAGGTCGTCCGACTTCTGATTGAGGCCCAGTTCGTGGCAGAGGTAGTTGGCCGTCTCGCTCGCATCCAGCCGTTCCTTCAAGCAGCGGCGGATCACAGCCATCGAGCCATCCGGGTCGTAATCAACCAAATTGAGCCCTTCGGGATGGACCCCGTCGGTGAACAAGAGAACCCGAGCGCCGGGAGGAAATGGCAGTATCTCTTGTTTGTAAATAGACTTATCGAAGACGCCCAGAGGATACTGCTTCGAAGTCGCCGTGATAAAGTCTGGTCCTTTGCCCGCACTCGACTCGACCACAAACGGAGGTTGGCCCGCATTCACCCAGCGTATCATTTGGCACCCTAGGTCAAACTCCATAGCAAGAAGGGCCACAAACAGCCTTTCGCCACCAGGCTTTACCGTGCAAAGTCGTTTGTTGAACCAGTCGGCGAAGTTCTCGGGCGAGAAGTTCCCCTCTCGGAGATAGTCAGGGAAATCCGACTCCACGATGGCTTGAATGAGAGCCACCACGTAACGTGCATCGATGCTGTGCCCCGCAACATCGGCCATGATCAGCAGGAAACGGTCGTCGTCAATCCGCTTCAGGTCGACAAACTCCCCACCAAACTCAAACTCTCCGGAAATAGAACTATGGAGGTCGATCCCCAGTCGAGGGTCGCGAGGCAGTTGCCCGCGGGCAATGCGGTCGTGAAAGCGGCGGGTGCGTTTGAGCTCCTCCTCCACGTAGGAGTGGTGTTCAAGAGCGTCTATTCGCTCCTGATGCACTTGCAGGGCCCTGCGAATTTCGAGTGCCAAGCGATCGCGGTCCCACGGTTTGGTCAGAAAGGTCTGGACACCGGCATCCAAGAAATCTTGCACATGGTCGAGGTTCGCATTGCCGGTAAGAACCAGTTGCACAGTTTTGGGCCAGCGATCGGCCACCACCCTCAAGAAATCGCCTCCCTTCAGGCCGGGCATTTTGAGGTCGCTCACCAGTATGGCCACCTCGTCCCCCGATTCCTCGAGAAACTCGAGCGCCTCGGCAGCACTATGAGCGGTGGCAGGAAGCAGATGTTCCTCGCGGCAAAGGTGCCTCACTTCCCTCATCAGTGCGTCGATCACTTCGCGTTCGTCATCGACGAACAGGATGGTTTGTGTTTTCATGTTAGTTCCTCCAACGAGCTTTCAGAAGTCGGTTCCTTGTCAACAGGCAATTGCACGGTAAAGCAGGCTTCCATGCCGGACGTCGACCCCACCCAAGAATGCCGCCAGAAACCGCGTCGCCAAAACCAAAATCTCCTCGGAACGCTCTCTGATCCGGTCACGGAGATCTTCCCGAAACCCGCTTCCCCGGATGCGGTCGAGAACCCCCGCCTGACTTCCTGCATGGCGGCGCTGGGGCCCCGGGGTCAGCCTGTGGGAAAGGGCCCTAAGGTGCAGCTGATCATCATCAACCAAAAGGAGCCTGTATTCGTCCATAGGGTAAGTATAGTGCGCACTGTGCAATTTTGAGGCAGCAATTTGTTGACAAGCCAGTTGCAGCTTCTGGATTAGACGCTCGTCTTGTTATCCGCTAAGATGCTTTTCAGAGGCCCTGATGTACCGCTGGTTCTGGAGTTTCCTGCACCCCTACCGATTTCTTATGGCTGGAGCTTTGGTATTGACGGTGTTTACCAGTGCCCTTGGCATGGTCAATCCGTCTCTCACGGGCATTCTCGTCGACAAGGTGGTTCTGGGGCGCGATTTCAAACTTCTCTGGGTGCTGCTGGGTTTGCTCCTCGGGGCTACTGTGATCCGCATGGCCTTGCGTTACCTCTTTGTCATGAGTTTTGAGCATGTGAGCCAGCGCCTGGTGAAAAACCTGCGCGAACACCTGTTCACCCGTATTCAGCATCTGGACTTTGCGTACTTCGACCGCACTCGGACCGGTGACCTCATGTCGCTGATGACCAGTGACCTCGATATGTGCAGGCACATGATCAGCTGGGTCACCTACCAAAGCTTCGAAAACGCGCTGGTTTTTGTGTTCTCTGTGTCGGTGCTGTTCACCATTCATGCTGGCCTCACCGCCATTTTGCTGCTGGCGACACCGTTCATCGGTGTCTCTGCGTATTACCTGATCAAGGAAGTCCGTCCGCAGTTCAGCCTGGTGCGCGCGCAATTCTCCAAACTCAATTCGGTGGTTCAGGAAAACATCGCGGGCAACCGTGTTGTGAAGGCTTTCGTCCGCGAAGAGGAAGAACTACGGAAGTTCCGGGCCGAGAACGACGAATATCGCAACCGCAACCTCGAAGCCTCCCGGGTGTGGGGAAAATACATTCCCCTCATCGAGGGGTTTTCAGGATTGCTCATGGTGATCATGGTGCTTGGAGGCGGCTGGCTGATCCTGGAACACCAGATGACTGTGGGCTCTCTGGTGGTGTTCACCGGCCTCGTATGGGCCCTCACCCAACCCTTGCGGATGAGTGGCTGGCTGATCAACGACTTGCAGCGCTTTCTGGCCAGCTTGGAGCGTTTGTTCGAACTGAGCCGGGTGGAGAGTTCGATTCTTGCACCCGAACACCCCCGTTTGGGAACTGGTCCAACCCGGGGCAAGTTTGAGTTCCGTGGGGTCGATTTCGCCTACGGCGAACAGTTGGTGCTTCAAGGCATTTCCTTCACCGTGGAATCCGGACAAACCGTGGGAATCATTGGTCCCACCGGTTCGGGCAAGAGCACGTTGATGCGCCTGTTGGCGCGGTTTCAGGACCCGATTGTGGGCCAGGTGTTGCTCGATGGGACCGACCTGAGGCAATGGCCGGTGGAGGAGGTGCGAAGGTCGGTGGGCTACGCCATGCAGGATGTGTTCCTGTTTTCCGATACCCTCGAAGGGAACCTAGTTTTTGGGCGCCCCCAGGCCACCGTCGAACAGGCCATCGTGGCGGCCAAGCAGGCGCAAGCGCATGAGTTTATCGCCAAGCTGGAAGACGGCTACGACACCATCGTGGGGGAGCGCGGCATAGGGCTCTCTGGTGGCCAGCGCCAGCGAGTTGCCTTGGCCCGACTGCTGTTGGCCGACCCCCCTGTGATGGTTCTCGACGATACCACCAGTGCGGTAGACCTCGAAACCGAAGAACACCTACAGCAGACGATGCGGCACCTGCACGGGCAGAAAACTGTCTTCATTGTCGCCCACCGGATTTATACCATCGCCCACGCTGACCTCATTCTCGTCCTCCAAGAGGGACGTTTGACTCAGTCGGGCCGCCATGAGGACTTGATTCAACAACCGGGTTGGTACCGGGACGTCCATTTCCACCAACTCGGTGGAGAAGCCGACCCGCAAGGGGCCACTGTTGGCGCGTAACAAGTTCGATGTAGACGAAGAGATGAGCGAAGAGTTCAACATCCACGCTGTGCGCCGGATCTTGGCCTACCTTGACCCGTACCGCGGCATGGTCAGTTTCGCTGTGGTTCTCATGATCGTCGCGAGCTTTATGGCCCTCCTTCCTCCCTGGCTGATTCAGCAGGCACTCGATGTGGCGTTGCCCAAGGGTGACGTCGGCTATTTGGTAGAGCTTTCCCTTGCCATTCTGGTGACGGTGGTCGTGGGAGCTGGAGCGTTGTATTTCCGGATCCGGGTCATGAACCGCATAGGCCAGAATGTCATCCATAATCTGCGAGGTGATATTTTTGCCCGCTTGCAGGAACTTCCCTTCAGCTATTTTGACTCACGCCCGCACGGGAAAATCCTCATCCGGGTGGTGAACTACGTCAATTCGCTGTCGGATTTGCTCTCCAACGGGCTGATCAACCTCATCGCCGACCTGTTCAGCCTCGTGTTCATCGTAGGCTTCATGCTGGTGCTCGACCTCCGCCTCACCTTGATCTGTCTGACTGTTTTGCCCGTGCTTTTCGCAGCCATCTTGTTGATGCAGCGACGCCAGCGCATGGCTTTCCAAGATCTCAGCCGCAAGCAGTCTAACCTCAACGCCTACCTGCACGAGAGCCTTTCGGGCATCAAAATCACCCAAAGCTTCGCCCGTGAGGCCGAAACCGAGAGCATTTTCGGCCGGGTGGGCGAGGCATGGCGTAGCAGTTGGATGAAGGCCGTGGGAATCATGTTTGCCACTTGGCCGGTGATCGAAATCCTTTCGGTCTTTGGGGTGTGTCTGGTGTACGTGGCCGTGGTTGACTGGTTCCGCGACGCCATAAGCGTGGGGGTTATCGTGGCCTTCGTGGGCTACATCTGGCGGTTTTGGGCTCCCATCAACACCATCGGGCAGTTCTACACCAGTTTGGTGCAGTCAGCCGCCTATCTGGAACGGATTTTCGAGACCATCGACGAGCCTTCGGCCATCGTGGACGCCCCCGGCGCCCTCGAGGTAGCCAAGGTGCGCGGCGAAGTGGAGTTCCGCAGCGTGGATTTCTCTTACGATACGGGTGCACCCGTGCTACGGGCGCTGAGTTTTCACGTGCACCCGGGCCAGACCATCGCCTTGGTTGGTGCCACCGGCGCGGGCAAAACCACCATCGTCAATCTGCTCAGCCGTTTCTACTCCCCCAGTGCTGGTGTTCTCCTGCTCGACGGAGTACCCCTCGATCAGTTCCTTCTCTCGTCCTTGCGTCGCCACGTGGGCGTGATGAGCCAAGACAATTTCCTGTTTTCGGGCACCATTGCCGACAACATCCGCTATGGCAAGCTTGAAGCGACCGACGCCGAAATTGAAGCGGCGGCCCGCGCCATCCACGCGCACGATTTCATCGAAAAATTGCCCGAAGGTTACAACACGCCGGTGAGCGAGCGAGGCTTGCGCCTTTCGATGGGCCAGCGCCAGCTCATCAGTTTCGCCCGAGCCCTGCTGGCTGACCCGGCGATACTTATTCTTGATGAGGCAACGAGTTCCGTTGATACCGAGACCGAGCGGCTGGTGCAAAGAGGCTTGGCGCACCTGCTCGACGGCCGCACGAGTTTCGTCATTGCCCACCGCCTGAGCACCATACAGAATGCCGACCGCATTTTTGTGATCGACGAGGGCAAGATCGTGGAAGAGGGCAAGCACCGCGAACTTCTCGCCCGCGGTGGTGCCTACTCGAGGCTGGGCGGAGCCGGAGGGCGCTGAGTCTGAACCCCTTGAAGACGCCGGCTCAGAACCGCTGTTCGCGGATGTAGGGTATCCCCAACGCCTGCGGTGCCCTCGACATTCGATGTTGCGTGCGCCAACCCACCAAAATGAGCACCGCGATGGTTAGCAGGTAGGGAAGCATCTTGAGAAAGTACGGTGGTACGGTGCTCCCTGCCAATTGGAGGCGGAAGCCGAGGGTGTCGAGGAAGCCAAAAAACCAGCAAGCCGCCAGGGCTCCTAGCGGGTTCCAGCGCGCAAAGATGACTAAAGCGATGGCAATCCAGCCCCGGCCGGTGGTCATACCCTCTATCCACGTGGGAGAAAACACCATCAGGAGGTTGGCTCCACCGAGGCCCATCAGCATCGAACCCGCGATGACAGCGAAATAGCGCATTCCCTGCACACGGATGCCCATCACGTCGGCCGTTGCTGGGTTGTCGCCTACCGCCTTCAGGTGAAGGCCGAAACTGGTGTGAAAAAACGCGATCTGCAGTACCACCACCAGTGCTAGGCTCGACAAGGTGAACAGATCCACCTGACCAAGAACGCCGAAGTCAAACTTCGGCACCGCGCCGGAAAGCGGAATACCGGTGATAGCCTTGCCGAGGTAGGCCGACAACCCGCCGCCGAACAGGGTGAGGGCAAGCCCGCTCACAATTTGGTTGGCACGCAAGGTGACGGTGAGGAAGGCATGAAGCAGGCCAAGGAGTCCACCTACCAGAAGAACCGCCAGCAACGTGACTGGCAAGCTCGAAGTGGCCAGGTACACCCCGGCCGCGGTAACCGCCCCCATCAACATCAGGCCTTCGGCCCCTAGTTGTATGATTCCTGCTTTCTCGATAAAGATTCCGCCGAGGGTGACGAACAAAAGCGGGGTCCCCGAAGCCACCGCCGCAGTGAGCAGTTGAGTGAACAGTTCCATCAGGCAGCCTCCCTGCGTCGTACCCGGACCTTGCCCAGAATGCTCCCTGCAATCAGGAAGAACAAAACCGCGCCTTGAAGCAAGTTGCTGATGGAGGATGGAAGTCCGAGCGTCTGCACGCTATAGCCGCCCACAATGAGTCCGCCAAAGAGCACCGAGCTTACGACGATGCCGAAGGGGTTGAGCCTGGCAATCCACGCAACGATAATGGCGGTGTAGCCGTAGCCGGGGCTAATTCCATATAAAAGACGGTGGGCCACACCCGATACCTCAGCCATTCCTCCTAAACCTGCCAAGCCGCCGGATAGTAGCATCACCAGGACGGCATAGCTCTTGATATTGACCCCCGCGTGCCGCGCCGCTTCGGAGTTAGCGCCCAAAAGGCGCAGCTCGTAGCCCCATCGGGTCTTCTGCACAAACACCCAGGCGGCGACCACGGCTACCAGAGCCAGGAGCAACCCCATATGCAAGCGCGAGTTACCCCAAACAGGGAGGCTTTCGGCGGCGGTGAAAGCAGGCGTGCCGGGAAAGTTCTTCCCGGCCGGGTCGCGCCAGGGTCCGTACACCACAAAGTCGAGGGCCTGAAGCGCCACATAGTTGAGCATGAGGCTGATGATGAGCTCGTTAACTCCAAAGAGAACCTTCGGTAGCGCCGTAAACAGGCCCCAAAGCGCACCAGAGGCGATGCCGGCCAACACCATGAGGGGGAGGGCGCTCCACGCGGGCAAACCGGGCAAATAAACGGTGATGGCTGTGGCGGCCATGGCTCCGGCCACGAACTGGCCCTCGGCGCCGATGTTCCAAACCTGAATGCGGTAGGCCAGACTCACCCCCAGACCGCACAGCATAAGCGGTATGGCCTTTACCAGGGTCTCGGTGAGGCCGAACTCGGTGCCAAAGGCTCCTGTGAGCATCTTGGCGTATACAGTGGCCGCGTTTTTTCCCGTGGCCAGGATGAAAACCGCTACCAGCGAAAAAGCCAAAAGCAACGCCACGATGGTGACCCACCAGGGCGACTCCCGCCCCGAGGGGTCGAGTTCCAACCGGTACTTGTTCATGTGACGCCCGCCATCATCATTCCCAGTTGCTCGCGGTCGGCTCGCTCGTGTGTCATCTCCCCCATCACCCGCCCGGCGAAAAGTACCACGATGCGGTCGGCCAGCAGCAGAAGTTCATCGAGGTCTTCACTAATCAACAGGACGCTGCGCCCCTCAGCACGAAGCCCGAGCAGGAGGTTATGCACGGCGTCTGTGGCTCCCACGTCGAGGCCCTGGCTAGGGTGGACGGCAATCAGAAGATGAGGACGCTGGTGGATTTCGCGTGCGAACAAGAGTTTTTGCTGATTACCGCCCGACATCTGCTTCACGGGTGCGTCCAAATGGGCCGTCCGAACGTCGAATTGCTCCACCAACCCCTGACTCCACAGGCGGTTGAGGGCTGTGCGCAGAAACCCAAGGTTGGCGCGCTCGTCGCTATGGTAGCTTTTCACCAAAAGGTTGTCGACCGAACCCAAGCCGCCAGCCAACCCGGAGATCATGCGGTCTTCGGGCACGTGGGCAATTCCCTGCTTGATCGAACCGCGTACCGAGGGCCCCTTCCAGCGGAACTCCCGGAAGGTGATGGTTCCGCTCTTCCAAACATGCAGGCCAGCGAGCACTTCGGCCAGCTCTTTTTGGCCGTTGCCGGCTACCCCGGCAATACCCACGATTTCGCCGGCGTTCAGCGTCAGCGAAACCTCATCGAGGGCGTGGCGTCCACGGTCGGAGACAACCGTCACTTTGTCCATGATCAACAGGGGCTCCCCAGGCTCGCGGGGTACCCGTGTTTTGGGTGGGGAGCGGTCTTGCCCTACCATGAGGCGGGCTATCTCCCGCTCGCTAGTTTGCGCCCGGTCGAGCGTGGCAAGCATTTGGCCCTTGCGCATCACCGAGATGCGGTCGGCCACCGCCATCACTTCCTTGAGTTTGTGGGTGGTAAGAATGATAGTTTTTCCCTCGGACTTGAGCTTTCTCAAGGTGGTAAACAGCTGATCAGCCTCTGCGGGGGTCAACACCGACGTCGGTTCGTCGAGTATGAGAACGCTGTTGCCGCGGTACAGGCATTTGACAATTTCTACCCGCTGTTGCTCGCCCACCGAAAGCTTGGCCACCGGGCGGCCGGCCGCAAACGGAAGACCCACGCGGAGGGCCAAAGCCTCAATCTCCTTGGTTTTGCGCTCCATCCAGCGTCGGGTGCGCCAAAACGGACTGGAGTCACCCAACACAACGTTTTCGGCCGCGGTAAGAGTTTGGACGAGGCGGAAGTTTTGAAACACCATGCCGATGCCGAGTTTGGCCGCATCCTTGGGCGAATGGATTTTTACCGCTGTGCCGTTCATGCGGATTTCGCCGCTCGTGGGCCGATACACCCCCGAAAGCATACACATCACGGTACTCTTTCCCGCGCCGTTCTCGCCCAGGAGGGCATGAATCTCGCCCTTCGCCAAGCTTAAGTTGACGTGGTCGCTAGCCAAGACGGTGCCGAACTGCTTCACCAGATTGTGGAACTCAACCGCAGGCAAACCGTCCATAAAACCCCCCAGCGCATCCTATCCAAGGTTAACAGAAATGTCACCCAAATATGCCTTCCCCAACGCCGACAAATCTGCCATTCTTCGGAAGAATTTCTGTCTCTTCGAGGAGGAAAAATGAAACTTCGCCTACTGACTCTGGGCCTAACCTTGGCTGCTGGGCTGTTTGCCTTGGCGTCCTGCGAATCCAAGCCCGTGGCCACCGCTGCCACCAACCCACGTGTGGCCTTCGTCTATATTGGCCCACCAGGCGACGGCGGGTACACCTATCAGCACGACCAGGGACGAAAATATCTGGAAGACACGATGGGCCTCAAGGCCGACACCGTGGAAAACGTGCCCGAAGGCGCCGATGCCGAACGGGTGATCACTGATCTAGCGTCCAACCACGAGGTGGTCATCACCACGAGCTTCGGATACATGGATCCCACCCTCAACGTCGCCAAAAAGTTTCCTAAAGTCGTATTCCTCCATTGCTCGGGCTACAAGACGGCGGAAAACATGGGCACCTACTTCGGCAAGAACTTCCAAGCCAGTTACCTTGCCGGTATCGCTGCTGGCAAAATGACCAAGAAGAACCTTCTCGGTTATGTGGGTGCGTTCCCAATCCCTGAGGTGATCTACAACATTAACGCCTTCACTTTGGGCGCCCAAAGCGTCAACCCGAAAGTCTCGGTGAGCGTGGTTTGGACCAACACCTGGTTTGACCCTGCCCAGGAGCGCCAGGCTGCTATCAGCGTCCTCGACAAAGGTGCCGACGTGCTATTGGCTTACCAAGATTCTCCGGCAACCTTGCAGGTGGCTGCCGAACGGGGAGCCATGGCTGGGGGAAACGACAGCGATATGACGAAGTATGCCCCCAAAGCCTACCTCACCAATGCCGTTTGGAACTGGGGCCCCTTCTACGTGAAGGCTGTAACGGCCGTCAAGAATGGTAGCTGGAAGACAGAGCAGTATTTGGGCGACATGGCCGATGGTACCGTGAGTCTGGCACCGCTAGGCGAAAGTATTCCCGCGGATGTGAAAGCTTTGGTTGCTTCCGCGCAGGACAAAATCATCAAGGGCGAGCTCGATGTGTTCGCCGGTCCTCTCAAGGACCAGTCGGGTGCCGAGAAGGTTGCCTCCGGCGCCTCACTGGCCATCGGAGACGTGTTGGGCATGAACTGGTTTGTGGCCGGCGTCGTGGGTAAGATTCCCCAATAAAGACTCTGCAGCGCGTTGCCGCCGGCTCCCAGTTGAGGGGGCCGGCGGCTTTTTTTTATTTGAGCTTGAGCAGTTTGCGCAACTGATCTCGCGATTCAATCACATGCATGGGGTCTTGGAGTCCGGGAACCGTACCGTCGTAGAGCGACTTCACATACTTGGCGAGCTCTCCCGGAGTCAACCAGTCGGAAGCAATTTGTTCGCCTCGGGCGCGGGTTGCGATGGGGGTCTTGGAAGTCACCGAATACACTTTGACATTAGTGCCCGAGCATTCGAGGGCCTCCACCCGCGCCATCATCTTCTGCGCCGCTGCCATGATCGACATCAGGCCCGTTTCAGGGTGGGCAAAATCGGCCTCAGGGCCGGTTAAAGTGATGTAGGTGCCACTGTTCTGGGCATGGAGCTGGCTTAGGAAACTTTGCTGCAAATGAAAATGGGTGGCCAAGTTTTCGCTCAGGAGCTTGTTCCAGGCGACCAGATCAATCTTGTGAAGACTGTATCCGTAGTAGGAGCTTCCTACCGAAACCACCACCAGATCTAAGGCCTTATGAACTGAGATCACCTGATGGCGCAGAGCCTCTAACTCCGCAGGTACCGAAAGGTCTGCTTTGAAAACGTGGAGGCGGTCTTCGGCAACGGCAGCCAAACGGGACGCCAACCGGTCACCGGCTTCCGCTTCTCGCGTAGGAACCCACACGTTCCAACCGCTTTCCAACAGAACCCTGACAATTCCCTCTCCCAAGCCACCGGTCCCTCCGGCAATCAACGCAGTTTTTGCTGCCATTAAGCTCCTCCTCACCTGATTGTTAGACTAAGTCATGTTGTTGTTGCATTCCAGCATCTTCCGCAAGATTCTGTCCACCATAGATTTAGTTTGCATAGCTTCGCTAAGCTCGAGGCGGGAATCGTGAACAAAACTCTCGGGGATTCGAATGGCTTGGCGTCTGAGAGATTCACCTTTCAAAGCCAAATGAATCTCTGTTGTCCTTTCGTCGAGCTTTCCCCGGCGACGCTCGATAAACCCCGCGCTCTCCATGCGTTTGAGCAGCGGAGTGAGGGTCCCCGAGTCTAGGTACAGCAATGAACCTATCTCGTTGACCGCCAAGCCGTCTTGTTCCCACAGAATGAGGAGGACCAGATACTGAGGATAGGTAAGGCCGAACTCGTCCAGAATGGGCCTGTAAGCCCTGGTGATGGCTCGAGAAGCTGCATAAATCGAAAAGCAGAGCTGATTGTCGAGTTTCAGCAGTTCTGGCACCGGGACGCTCTCGGTTATCATCCTCTTAGGATACGCCCAGTCAATTCACTTGTCCACAATTTGTGAGCGAGGCCTTACTGAGGGTCTACAGAGGGAGGCAGGCCTCTTCGAGCCACGACCTAGTGCTGGGATCTACCAAAGGCCCAAGTTTTTCGAGCACCTGGGCATGGTAGGCATCCACCCAAGCCCGCTCGTCCGACTCGAGTCGGGATACATCGATCAGTGGCCGTTCAAAGGGGCACAGGCTCACGGTTTCCCAACCGAGGAAAGTGCCGAACTCTGACTTCCCAAAGGGCGTCACAATGACGAGGTTTTCGAGACGGATACCATAATGGCCCACCCGGTAGAGTCCTGGTTCGTTCGACAAGAGCATGCCGGGTTCGAGTACCACATTGATCGGTTCAGCATTGAGGCGTGGCGGCCCTTCATGCACCGAGAGGTATTGCCCCACGCCGTGACCTGTTCCATGCCCATAGTTCCTCAGCGATTTCCACAGAACACGACGAGCCATCGCGTCAATGCTGTAGCCCCTTGTGCCGGCAGGAAAAGGCGTAAGGGCCATTTGCACATGCGCCTTGAGGACCAGGGTGTAATCTTCCACTTCCTCGGGCATTGCGGGGCCAACCAGCAACGTCCGGGTCAGGTCTGTAGTGCCCTCGGTGTATTGCGCCCCCGTGTCGATCAAGAACAGCCCTTGGGCGCTCACTGGCTTCTCTTGGCCCGATGTCAGGTGAAAATGGATGATGGCCCCATTCTCACGGAAGCCGGGAATCGGGGTGAAACTCTCACCACGGAACCCCGCCTGAGCCTTGCGGAACTCCAAAAGTTTATTGCTGACGGTGGCCTCGGTTTCCCGGCTACGCCCCAAGCTCACGGTTTGGTGGAACCAAGCAAGAAACTGAACCAGTGCAACCCCGTCCTTTAAGTGCGCTTGGCGGATGAGTTTAAGTTCCCCGGGGCTCTTGAGGGCCTTGGGGCGGGCCACAAGGGAGGCGGCATGGATCAGGTTGCCTGCAGGGAGCTTCTCTGTCAGCAGGTGGTGCAAGGCCTCGTTGGTTCGCTCTGGAGTTACAAGAGTTTTGGGAGCCGCCTCTGCCACAGGGGGATGATCGTACAGATCCTGGTAGGCCTTGAGGGTCACCCCGTCTTCGGCGAGGGCCAGAGCCACTCCCTCGTGCAACCGTGAAGCATCCGTGAAAAGGATGCAACGGTCGGCTTCGACCCACAGCCAGGCCAAAAACACCGGGTTGTAGGCGATGTCGTTACCTCGCAGGTTGAGGAGCCACGCTATCTCGTCGAGGGCTGTTACTAGGTAGGCACCGGCGCCGCGGCTCACCAAACTCTGTCGAAGCGCCGCAAGCTTGGTGGCCCGTGGCACCAGACCGGTAACAAACCGCTCGTAATTGAGCACCGGCTCGGCCGGCAGCCCGGGTCGGTCGGTCCAGAAGGCGTCGAGGGCATCGTTGGTTGCCTTGAAACTGATGCCCGCGGGCGCGAGTTCTGACCGCCAGGTTTCCAGCCGCGTGTGCATGAGGGTCTGGGCGTCCGCACCCACCACCGAGCCCCGGTGCAACTGGCCCTTGAGCCATTCCATCGGAGTAGGAGTCTCCGGTTGCGCCTCTTTCATGAGCACCAGACCCGAGCCCATAAGCTCAGCTTCTGCCTGCAAGAAATACCTCCCATCGGTCCATAGGGCCGCTGCCTCGGCGGTGACGACCACCAGACCCCAGGAGCCCGTAAAACCACTGATGTAGGCGCGTGTTTCCCACCGCGCGGGGGTGTATTCACTGTCGTGCGGATCGGTACTTGTTACCACCCACGCAGCCAGACCGCGGGAATGCATTTCTCGGCGCAGGGCGGCCAGTCGTTCGGGAATGGTCATAGTCTCTCCTCTGCCCTCACCTAGAGGGAGTCATCGTGATAAAAAAGCCGGATCAGCCGCCTGGCTAGACTCAGCGCGGGCGGCATGTCTGGAAGGGCGTCGCGGCGAAACCACCGGGCTTCGAGAATCTCTTGGCCGTCGGGAAGGGGCTCTCCGTTCTTCCAAGGTGCGAAAAACCCAGCCATCAACTGGCTGGGAAAAGGCCACGGTTGGCTTTCCACATAAACGGGAGCTCCCACCAAGACACCCACTTCCTCCTGCACCTCACGCACCACCGTTGCTTCGAGGGTTTCTCCGGCTTCCACGTATCCGGCCAAGCAGCTAAACACAGCAGAGGGAGACCGAGCGTGGCGGGCCAAAAGAATCTCGTCGCCACGATGCACCAGCATGATGACACAAGGGCTGATGCGGGGGTAGATTTCCGCTCCACAGCCGGGGCAGGTCAGGGCGAACTCCGTGAAACGGCGTTCGGTCGGTCGGCCGCAGGTGCCACAAAACTGGTGAATTTCCAGCCAATGGGCATATTCGACGGCGCGTGCCAAAGCGCCTGAGTCCAACGCGTCTGCTTGGGCTAACACCGACCGCAAGGGCTGCACTTCACTACCCTCAGGACGTTCGGACACCACCAGAACCCATCTCGCGCGCTTGTCAGCGCTTTCGCCAAGAAAAAACTCACGCACCAGAGCCACCGGTGGAAGAACTTTCCGTGGCCACCAAAGTTGGCCGAGCGAAGTGCACACGGAAGGCTGCGGCAGTGTGGCGAGCAGCACCAGACAAAAATCGTCGGAATCGGGCACAGCAACCCGGCTGAAATAGCGCATGACTAAATCTACTACCGCTTGATCCACAGCTCCAAGTCCCCCGAGCCAATGGAACGTGTCTCCTGGCGGTGCCAACCTACGGGGAGAGGAATCCCAATGCCGTGATAGCTCACGACGCGGGTTCCGGCTTTCGCTTCCTCGAGCTTGCGGCGCACCACCCGGGTCAAGTCAAAGTAGTGCCCACTTCCGAGTTCGATCTCATGGTCGATGATCTGCCTTTCGCGAGGCGTGTCCTCTAAAAGGTTCTCGTAAAAGGGGTTATAGAAGTAGAAGCCATCGAAAAGACCCCAATCTAGTGCCTGCATGTCGCCACAGAAGAACTCGACCCGGTTCATGGCCTCGGTGTGGCCAGAAAGCAAACCCTTGGCCCGTCGTGCCTCTTCGTCCAGTCGTGGCCGCAGCTCAATACCCGTAAAAACGCCCTCGCTGGCAAGAGCAGCGATCAGGCAGAACTTCCCACAGCCCGAGCCAACATCGAGCACTCTGAACCCGGGTTCGGTAACTAGCATGCGGGCGGCCTCAAGAGCCACAGGTACCGGTGTCCAATGGGTTCGGCTCAGGTCGTAAAGGTCGTGCGGGTAGAGGGCATCGAAGGTCGATTCCAATACCGGTACTCGCTGGCTCAACCTGCTGACAATGCGCTCCAACCTGACCATGGCGCTATCTTGACCCCCCCGAGCAGTTTTGTCGACTCGGAAGTTGAAAAAATTTCGTGGCGCGATAAATTGACGAAAAATGTTGAGGAGGAGAGTATGAGGAGATTAATCCTACTGTTGGCGAGCCTGATTTTGCTCGCTTCAACGGCGTGGTCGGACGAGTTTGAGCTCGGGATGGGTGTAGCCGTTGCAGCGGAAAAGAACGACGCTGCAGCGGTCAACAGCACCCAAGACAACAACTTGTACGCGTTGCGCTTGGCCTACAATTGGCTGAACTTTGTGAACTTTTCGCTGGACTCGATTGTGCTTCCACCGGCCAGTGTCCAACAGATGACCGGTAGGTTCACTTTTGACCCCAAGACCGGAAACCTTTCGGTCGTTCAGGGGATCTACCGGCCGGGCATGGTCAACATGATCGATGTGGGCATCAAGTTTGCCCTCTTCGATTTCATCATCTTGGGCGTCCAAGTTGGCGGCAATAGCCTCTACATCTACCACATGGATAAACCAGAAGACAAACCCCTGTTCGCTGGGATCAACACGGATCTCGGGGCCAATATCAAGGCTACGGTGGGTATGAAGTTCAACCACAACTTGGGCTTGGAGATTGCTATGTACTCGATACAGCCGTCGCTGGAAACCTCAGGGTATGTGCTCGGTGGCTTGATTTCTGAGGATTCCAAGATCCGGCGTATCGCTAGTGGGCAACTCTTAAGAAATGCTGCCTTTGGCGCGGTTTTTGTCTTGTACCTGTAAGGAGATAAAAATGAAAACACCTACCATGAAGTTTCAGTCTCTTGCCGTCCTTTCCGTGCTGATGGCCTTCTTTTTGACCAGTTGCGATGCCGTGTTGGAGAGTTTTTACCCAGAGTTTGCCAAAGGAGGAAAACTGGCCTCCGGTTCGCTGACTGTGGACTTGAATGTTGATTCCAAACTTTCGGGTAACGTGATTGTTGCTCTGGTTCCGCTTTCAATGGTCAACGGACTCAAGGTTCCGGACCCTTACACCATCGTCAAGTCCGAACTGATCCGTCTCGACTCCGGCCATGCGATTCAACGCTCTTTCACGCTCGACCCTACCCGCGAATATAAATTGGTTGCCTACATCGCCGACGCACAGGGCTACCCGAACAAAGACTGGGAAGGTTCGACGCAGATCTTTGTCAACGGCAAGCCGATCTTTCAGAGCAGCGACGTGACGGGCACCGTGCACGGTTCACTTTCAGGAAACAGCAAGGCTGAACAAGGCTTGTATTTCCTCTTTGCCAAACCGGGAGACACAAACACTTCGAACAGCGCCTGGATAGGCCAACCACCCGTAGTCGATCTCAATTCAAAGCTCGAGTTTTTCAGCCTGCAAAGGATGTACCCGTTTGATAACTCGCAGCTGCCGGCCATCACCAGCATCAGCTACAGTCTGAGTTTAATCGGAGGTGCAACGGTTAGCGGCGACATCACCGGTTACGATCCCCACGGGGTTTTCATCGCGCTCGCCGGCACAAACATCACGTTCACCAATGGAGTCTACGACCTGGTTGTCGGCTATACGATTGGGAACACGAGCGCTGAGGTGACCACGACGTTTATCGTCGGGGCTCCAGGCGGCTATCAGCCCTACGCGCCGTTTCAGGTTCAGGTGGAGGTGAGAAACTGGAACTCCAACTATGCTCGGGGTAACGTTTACTATTACGATCCTTCGTCGAACCAAGTTTACCCGGCCGGTGAGGTTTTTAACCCTGGCAGTGGCCAGACAGCCCAGGCGCCTAGCGTTAATCTCACCTACATTCCGGGTGCCTACTTCCTCGTGGATCTGTACGACGGCGGTGGGAATTACCAAAAATCGCTCTTCAACCCCTTGAACGGCCCACCGGGCTACTACGACTACACGACGAATGCCCTTCCCTCCGGATCCCCTCCCGTTGAACTCAACCTGCCAAGTTCCTACAACAGTGCAACGGTAGTGCACACTTCGCTCACGATGTAGCCGAAGCAGCTTCTCAAGGCTCTCAGTTCATCAGAGGCTAGCCCCCAAGGGCTAGCCTCTTTTCTTTCCCCTTATGGTATCTTCTTTCTTATGCAAAATACCGTTTGGACCAATGCCCGCATCCACACCCTCGACCCCCTCCTCCCCGAGGCCTTTGCGATGGTGAGCCGTGGGCAGAAGCTTTTGTACGTGGGAGACGAGAGTGGCGCCGTGGAAAAAGCCGGGCCCGCCGCCCTTCGCATCGACCTCGGTGGCCTCACCGTGGTGCCGGGCTTCAACGACAACCACCTGCACGCGGTGATTTTTGGCGATCAATTGGGCTCGGTAACGCTGGAAGGGCTTAATGCCGAGGCCATTGTGGCCAAGCTCAGCGCCGCCTATCCCTCCCCTGTTCCTGGTGAGCTCATCGTGGCGTACAACTGGGACCTCCCCGCTTGCCCTCACCCACACAAATCGCTTCTCGACGACGCCTTCCCCAATAATCCTGTCTTGCTGGCGCAATTTGGAGGTCATGGTCAGTGGTTGAACTCAGCCGGACTGGCCGAGATTGATCTGGAAAACCTGCAAAAACGCAACCCCACCGGTGAAATTGAGCGCGACGCCTCGGGAGAGCCCACCGGATTAATCCGCGAGATGTTCGACAACCCCATGGGCAATAGGCACTTCGACGACCTGTTTCGTAAGGCCAGCGTCCGCGAGCCGCGCGTTTTGCGTGCCCTGGCGGAGTTTGCGAGGCTGGGCATCACCAGCATCCAAGACAACAGCTGGTACTTGCCCATGGTGCGTCAGTTCACCAAGTTGCGCCGCGAAGGACGACTGACCGCCCGGGTGTCGTGCTGGACCTACGCCACCAAGCCCGAGGCCCGCATCCTGATGGCCCTGGGAAATTACGACGCGCATTGGGTGCGCCAGGGGCCGTGGAAGTACTTTCTCGACGGAACGTTTAGCACTCGCACAGCGGCGCTCCATGAACCGTACGAAGGCCAGCCCGACAACCGGGGGCAGGGGCACAGCAAAGAAGAAATTGTGCCCATCCTCCGCTTTTTGGCTAAGACGGGCCGCCAAGGCGCTTTTCATGCCATCGGCGACCGGGTGATCAGCAACTTCATCGAGGCCGCAAAAGAGGTTCAGGAGGAGTTCCCTCACTTCCGGACCTTGCGTATGCGCTTGGAACACGCCCAGTTAATACGCCCCGAGGATATTGCCTCCCTTCGTGCGCTCGGCATCCTAGTTTGTGCCCAGCCTTCGGCCCTCTCGACCCCCGAAAAAGACCTTGCCTTGGTGGGAAAAGAGCGTGCTCTGGGCGCCTACCCCTACCGCTCGCTCCTCGATGCCGGAGTTGACCTGAGTTTTGGCAGCGATATCCCCGGCGAGCCGAGCTGTAATCCGCTCGAGGCCATTGCCCGCGTGAGCACCCGCCCGGGCCCCGAACGCATCACCCCCCGCGAAGCCTTGGAGGCCTACACCGTGGGAAGCGCCTGGGCCGAAAAGGAAGAGGACTGGAAAGGGCGACTCAAGGCCGGTATGTACGCCGACTTCGCCGTGCTCGACCACGACCTTTTGGCCCTTGACCCCGCCGCTATCGCCGCCATCAAGGTGGTCCGCACCGTGGTGGGGGGCAAAACCGTTTACTTAGCCTGAAACTCGAACCACTCGAGGTCGACCGCGGGCTCTGTCAAAGGGTGAAACCTGACAAAGCCCGGCACGCGTTACAAGCTGTGGAGAAACTTCGCCGATTCTTGGGCGATGCGGCCCAGGTCGTAGTCCATGGTGGCGACGTGGTAGCTGTTGTCGAGCCAAATGAGCTCTTTCTTGGGCGAAGCGAGCTGATCGAGAGTCCAGGTGGCCGAGCGCAGGGGAACCACGTGGTCTTCCTTACTCTTAAAGATGAGCACCGGCATTTTGAGGCCGGCTACCTGAGGCTTGAGCTGGTTGACCAGCTTGCGGCATTCATCCACTCCCCCGGTGGGCGTCATGGCGTAGGCCGGCTCTTTCACACCGGGAGCCTTGATATCCCCGGCGACGGCGGGAACCCCCGGGAGAAGCAGCCGGATCAAGGGCGCAAAAGGCACCCGGATGTCGTCGAAGAAAATCAGGTGGTTCACGAGCACCAAGCCGGCGAGTTCCGGGTGTTTGGTGGCCAGATTCAGCGTGAGCGCGCCACCAAGCGAAAGTCCGACCACGGCAACGCGCTTGCACCGTTTGGCAAGGGCCTGGTAGGCGGCTTCCACCGCGGCCTCCCAGTCCTGCCAACGCACTTTGTTCAGATCGGTCCACACCGTGCCGTGGGCTGGCAGAAGGGGCAGGGCCGCCGTCCAACCTCCCGCAGTGTTCAAAGCTTGCGCGAGTTCCAACATCGAACCCGGTGTACTGGTGAAGCCGTGCACCACCAGAAGCCCGAGGTCGGTGCTTCCCGCAATGTCAAACGGCCGTGCTGCTTCTTCAAATGTCATACTGAACCTCTGTTCTCCCATTCTAAACCCAAAAGTAGTAGGATGGAACCATGAGCGAAAAATACATCGGAGCCCTCGACCAGGGAACCACAAGCACCCGCTTCCTGTTGTTTAACGCCGCCGGAGTTCCCGCAGGTTTCGACCAGGTGGAACACCAGCAAATCACCCCTCAGCCCGGCTGGGTAGAGCACGACCCCGAAGAGATTTTGGCCAAGACCCTGCAGGTGATTGCCGGGGCCTACGCCATGTCGGGAATCTCGGCCTCGCAGGTGGTGGCCATGGGCATCACCAACCAGAGGGAAACCACCGTCGTCTGGGACAAAACTACGGGCAAACCCGTGTACAACGCCATCGTGTGGCAAGACATGCGTACCGATGCCTTTTGCCGCGACATCGACCGTCGTCACGGGCCGGCTATACGTGAAAAAACTGGACTGCCGGTGCAACCCTATTTTTCGGCCTCCAAAATCCGCTGGATTCTCGACCACGTGCCCGGCGTGCGGGAACGCGCCGAGAAAGGTGCGCTTTTGTTTGGCACCATCGACACCTGGCTGATCTGGAAGCTCTCGGGCGGCCCCAACGGCGGGGTGCACGTTACCGACGCCACCAACGCGAGCCGGACTCTCCTGCTCGATCTGAAAACTCTTCAGTGGGACCCCTGGCTGCTCGAGGTGTTCGGAATCCCGGCACAGTTGCTCCCGCAGGTGAAATCCTCGAGCGAGGTGTACGCCGAGGCCACGCTTCTGCC